>JAAIGF010064542.1_pt1 | contig 85233 bp, 68 predicted proteins | sample 6487441 | NCBI WGS metagenome assembly JAAIGF01 (sample SAMN13974129, study PRJNA590717) | phyllosphere metagenome | biome: pepper field; feature: multiple bacterial spot infested pepper fields; material: pepper leaves; isolation source: leaves from pepper fields | host: Capsicum annuum ... | reverse complement strand
CGGGCTGCGGATCGAGCTGGGCGAGATCGATGCGCGCACCCAGGAATACCCGGGTGTGCGCGAGTCGGTGGTGATCGACGTGGACGGCCCGCTGGGCAAGCAACTGATTGGTTACGTGGTGCCGGTCACGCCAGGCGACGACTTGCGTGAAGGCCTGAAGGCGCACCTGAAAGCCGGCCTGCCGGATTACATGGTGCCGGCGCAGTGGGTATTGCTGGAAGCGATGCCGCTGAGCCCGAACGGCAAGTTGGAGCGCAAGGCGCTGCCCAAGCCAGAGTTTGATAGCGCTGACGGTCACGTAGCGCCCCGTACAGTGATGGAGCAACAGTTAAGCCAGCTCTGGGCTGATGCACTGCAACTACCGCGTGTTGGCATTGATGATGACTTCTTCGCACTGGGAGGCCACTCGATTCTGATGCTCGGCCTGTTGGAGCGCATTCACGCAGTGCTTGGGCAGCGTTTGACGCTGTCTGAGTTCATGGCCCGCCCGACTGTGCGGGGACAGTGCGATTTGTTGCGTCGGCGCGGATCGGCGCTGCCCACGACCCAGGTGGTGATGAGCAGAGGCGCAGAGGGTGCTCCCAAACTGTTCTGTCTGCCGCCGGCTGGCGGCGTAGTATTCGCCTACTACCCCTTGGCTCATCGCCTGGCGGGCGATTTCGAAGTCATCGGGATACTGCATCGCTCCATCGTTGAAGCCGGCTACCGTTATGCCGACTGGAGCACGATGGTCGATGGGTTCCTGGCCGACATCGAGGCGGTACAGCCGGAGGGGCCTTATCACTTGCTCGGCTGGTCCTCAGGTGGCCTGCTGGCGATGGCAATCGCCAACCGACTGGAGGCCAAAGGGCAGGTTGTACACTGGCTAGGGTTGGTGGACTCGACCTTGCCGCCACAACTGAATGGGTTCTACAACACGTCCGACCCTGAAGCCTGTCCCGACCCGCAAACCGGTGAACAAGCCGAGCTGGCGGCGTTGGTCAAAGGCTTCTTCCCTGACAAGGACACACAGTATGTGGCGAGCATGTGGCAGCAAGCCCTGACTCTGGGGCGTGCTCCCATCGAGCATGTATTGGCTGATCTGGCGACAGAGAAAGGCCTGGCACTTGAGACGTTCCAGCATCTGTACGCAGTGCAGAAGCAGGCTGCCGAGATGGCGATTGGCTTCGATGTATTCGACCAGGTCACGGACCTTCAGAAAGCGGCGCAGGTTCAACCCTTGAAGGTTCGTCCTGCGTGCTGGTGGTCAGCTGAAAGCTTCAATGATCCGGTTGGGCTGCAACAGGCGTTCGGGCGGATGTGTTTGGGTAATGGATACCGTCGATCCGGTGTGATGGATGTCTCTCATGACTGGATTGCCCGATCGCCGGTGTTTATTGATGAATTGAGCATTGACCTGAAGGTTTTGCACGTGTGATCTGACGGAGTAGTAAGGTTTGACGGGACACCCTGGCCATGAAAAGCCAGGGTGTTTTTTTGTGTGTATCCCGGCGCGACATATGCGCCGCACAAATAAAAACGCCCCTGTGGTGGCAGGGGCGTTGCTCAGGGCACGGCGGGCAGTATCAGAAGTTGTATTTGACCGTAAGCATCAAGTTGCGGGGGTCGCCGTAAACATTTTCTGCAAGGAAGGGATCGTCGGTAATACTCACATAGTACTTCTTGTTGAACACGTTGTTCAGGTTCAGGCGTGCGTCGATGTGCTCAGTTGGCTTGAAGCCGACCATTAGGTCCAGAAGGGCGTAAGCATCCTGCTCAATCTTGTAATCACTTCCTTTATTGTAAACCGAGTTCTGACCATAGACAGTACCGCCGATGCGCCAGCGCTCAAGTGTGCCTGGCAGTTGGTAGCTGGTAGTGAGCTTGAGCAGGTGGCGGGGCAGGTCGGTATCGAAGCTGCGGCCAACGTTGGCGCTATTGGAGTCAGTGCGGTACTTGACCTCGGTATACGTATAGCCGGCGCCAACCTGCCAGCGCGGCGTAATGGCGCCTTGCAGTTCCATATCGATACCTTGCGCGCGCACTTTGCCTGCCGCTTCGTAGCACGTCATGGCGGTCGGGCAGCCGCTGGCGACGCGAGCACGGTTTTCCTGATCCATGCGGAACAGTGCGATAGAGCCGTTGAGAGCCCCATTGAAGTATTCGCCCTTGATACCGACTTCGTAGTTTTTGCCCACCACCGGGTCCAGCAGGCCGCCGCTGGCATTCAGGTAATTTTGTGGTTTGAATATGTCTGTGTAGCTCACGTACACCGAATGCGTGTCGTTCAAGTCGTAGATCAGGCCTGCGTACTTGGTGACATGACGGGTAACTTTATAATCCACAGAGCCGTAGTTGGAACCTGCGTCATAGTCGTACCAGTCCAGGCGGCTGCCAAGGATCAGGTGCAAAGGGTCGGCCAAGCTGAAGCGGCCGGTGACGTAGGTGCTCTTCTGCTCAATATCGATGTGCTGCCAGTAAGTGGATACCAGTGTCGTCGGTTTGGGACGAAGGCCCGGATCCCAGTTGTAGATGTCGATATTGTCGTAGACAGAGTTGTCGGTGTTCTCGACGATCTTGACCTTCTCGTTGCGCGTGCTGGCGCCAACCACCAGTTGGTGTTCACGTTCGAACAGGCGGAAGGGGCCGCTGACGAACGCATCAACGCCGGTCTGGGTATCATCGTACTTGTATCCGCCTAGAATCTGCCTATACACGTTGCGGTCGTTGTTGACCTTGCTGGCGAGGTGGTCAAGCTTGGACCAGATCTTGTTGCCCGACAGGGTGAATTTCCAGTCGTTAGCCAAGCTTTGTTCGAGTTTGGCGAAGGCGATGGTGGTGTCTTTGTCCCAATAATCCCAGTTGTTGCCCAGGTAAGTCGAACGAGGCAAATTCAGGTCACTGCCGTCTGCCGCCACTGGCAGACCGCCCCACGGAACGTGGTTGTTGTCGTTCTGATATGACGCGCCGACGGTCAATAAGGTGTCGTCGGTCAGGTCTGCTTCGAGCACACCATAGTAGACGCCACGTTCGGTCTGGATGTTGTCCTGAAAACTCTGGTTGTTCTGGTAGGCACCCACCAAGCGTCCTCGGACCGTGCCCTGGTCGTTGAGAGGGCCGCTGACGTCCACCTCCGAGCGATAACGGTCCCAACTGCCAGCGCTGGCAGTGATGCTTGCCTGAGCCTCTGCGGTAGGCTTTTTGCGTACCAGGTTTATCGAGGCAGCCGGGTTACCGGCCCCCTGCATCAGCCCGGTCGCACCACGGACGATTTCAACATGGTCGTACATTGCCAGGTCGCCCGACGCGATGATGTCGGCAGTGTTGCCGCCCACGTTGGTCGGAATACCGTCGTACATGAGATTGTCGACCTGGTACCCGCGGGAGTAGTAGCGCTGCCGGTCTGGGCCGAACCGTTGTGAGTTCATGCCGGGGGTATTGCGCACCACGTCATCCAGGGTGTTCATGGCCTGGTCATCCATGCGCTGGCGTGTGATCACCGTGACCGATTGAGGCGTTTCGCGCAATGTGAGTGGCAGCTTGGTTGCGGTTTGCATGGTGCCCGTGGTGTAGGAGCCGGTCCCTTCGGTCGAGGCGCCCAATCCCGTACCGTGCACATTGGTGGTGCCGAGTTCCAGCGCATTTCCATCGGCGGTGGGGGAGAGTGTCAACAAGTTGCCCTGCAGGCTGTAGCGCACCTTGGTGCCGCGCAACAATTGAGCGATCCCCTGCTCGATGCTGAAGCTGCCCATGACCGCCGCGCTGTTCTGCCCCGCTACGATTTCCGGGCTGTAAAGCACCTGGACATCGGCCTGGCGACCGAATTCGGTCAGTGCAGCTGCCAGAGGCTGGGCGGGTATGTTCAGCTTCACCTCTTGCGCTTGAGCAGCCATCACCGGCAGCGCAAGTGCAAGGCCAGTGGTGGCTAGCAAGCGAGTTTTGCGAACCGAATGACGTATCAGCAAGGCCCGGGCGAGCGGGGTCAGTCCGTGAAGGGAAGGCATGGATGCTCTCTTTGATCGTGTTGTGTCGACGTTAAAGTAATTATTGCGCGGGCACCCCCAATGATGCCCCGCAGTCATTGAACGAAACGAGAAAGGTTTTCTTTAAGGTTTTGTGAAGGGGGTCACGAAAGGGAGTGGGGCAGGGGAGAGGGCTGCTGTGCAGCCCATCTGCGACCCTGGGCCGTTCCTGCGCTTCAGGGACGTCCCGGCTTGTTCAGGCGGGTTGTTCTGCCTCGACGCGCTCGGTGGCGACGCGGCCGCGGTCCATGCGGATCAACTGGTCGGCGACGTGGAAGTAACGGTCGTCGTGGGAGATGACGATGATGGTGCGACCCTGGCGTTTCATTTCCGGCAGTAGCTCGGTGTAGAACACCCGACGGAAGGACGGGTCCTGGTCGGCGGCCCATTCGTCGAACACCAGCACCGGGCGTTCGTCGAGCCAGGCGTTGACCAGCGCAAGGCGCTTGCGCTGGCCGGTGGACAGCGCGGTGGTGCTGTAGCTGCCGTCGACCAGGCTGACCTTGTGGGCGATATCCAGCCGCTCCAGGTAACGGGCCACCAGTTCGGGTTTGTCGGCGGCCACAGGGCTCAGGTCATCGAACAGGTGGTGGTCGGCGAAGATGGTGGTGAACAACTGGCGGTAGTCGTCGCGGCCTTCGTCAGTGACGGGCTGGCCGTTGAGCTGGATCTGCCCTGAATGAGGCGGATACAGCCCCAGGAGCACCTTGATCAGCGAGGTCTTGCCACAGCCGTTCTCGCCGACGATGAACAGGATCTCGCCCTGGTTCACGGTGAGGTCCACCGGCCCCAGGCGGAACGGGTCGCTGCCGGGGATCACCGGGTAGTCGTAGCGTACCTGGCGCAATTCCAGGCGCTTGAATGGCGCGACCTGGGTGGTCATCCCGTCGGGCTGGCCTTGTACCTCGGGTGTCGAGAAGCGTTGGGACAGCTCGGCTACCCGGCCCAGGGCGATGCGGGCGCGGCCGATCATCGGCAGGTTGAGGACAAGCTGCTCCAGCGGGCCTTTCATGTACAGCATCACCAGCACGAAACCGCCCAGCACCGTGCGCTCGGCCGCTGGCCACATCACCTGGAAGGCGATGGCCAGGCCGATGACCGCGAAGAACAGCATCGAGCCGAACGTTTCCGCACTGATGAAAATCGTGCCGGCGCGGATGTTGGCCTGGGCGATGCGCTGGGTGACGCCGTCGATCTGCTCGTCGCGCAGGCGCCAGCGGCGTTGGCGCTGGATGCGCAGCTCTTTGGCGCCGTCGGTGATCGCCTGGTAATAGCCTTGCAGCTCGTCCTCGCCTTCACGGCCTTCAGCCATGCGCCGGTTGCCAAAGCGCTGGGCGATGTATTGGGCACCCACGCCGATGGCCACGGTGAGCAGGGTCAGCGCCAGGATCTGCCACGACAACAGGGCCAGGTAGGCGAGGCACGCCAGCGTCACGGTGAAGGAGATCACCATCGGCGCTACCGAGAGGGCGAAGCTGCTGATGGTGGTGACGTCGTTGAGCAGGATAGGGATCAGCCGGTGGCTGCGAAAGCGCTCCAGTTGCTCGATGGGCGCACCGAGTACTTTGCCTGCCAGCTCGCGGCGCAGGTTGCGCACCACGTATTGGCCAACGTGGTTGGTCAGTAGCCGGGAGCCGGTGGAGCAGCCCAAGGTCAGCAGGCACAGCCCGGCGAACTCCAGGGCCACCCAGGCGGTGGGGCCGCCTGCCTGATTCATGGCGCGGTTGACGGTGGCCAGCAGCGCGGTCACTCCCAGGCCGCTGACGATCCCCATGGCGACGGAGGCCACGACGGCCAGCCGAAACGGTTCGAGGATGCGCCAGGTCTCGCGGGCCAGGCTGTTTGCGGAAACGGTCATGTGGGAGGTCAGTCCTTGGCGTTGCCATTGAGGTTGCGAGCAACGCGGAAGCCCAGCCAGTCTCCAAACACATCGTGGCCACGTTCATTGCGGTTGCCGGAGCGGGAGAAGATCGGCGGCTCGGTCCAGTCGTTGCCACGGATCTGCCTGAAGTCGCAATTACCGCCAGTGAGCCAGGCGCTTCCGTCGGTGGGTGCACCGTTGTAGCTGTCGTGCACGCAGTCCTGCAGCCATTCGTAGACATTGCCGTGCATGTCGTACATGCCGAAGGCGTTGGGCGGGAAGCTGCCCACGGGTGCGGTATAGGTGTAGCCGTCGCGTGGGCCGTAGGTGTTGGCGTGCTTGTTGATCTGGTATTGCCCCGGCTCGTCGAAGTCAAACGGGAACGGGCCGGTGGAGCCCGCACGACCGGCGTATTCGCGTTCGGCCTCGGTGAGCATGCGGTAGGGCTTGCCGGTCTTCTTGGCGATCCAGGCCACGTAGCCCTGGGCATCGTCCCAGCTCATGCACACGGCCGGCTGACGTGGGCCTTGCGGATAGCTGGGCTTGCCGTTGGTGCACAGGCGGCCTGGGCGGTCGTCGCCAGTGGGCAGCACGGTGCCGGTTTCCTTGGCGTACACCTGCCACTCTTGCGCTGTGATGTGAAAGCGCGTGACCGCGAAGGGGTGTTCGAAGGTGACCGTGTGCAGCGGGCCCTCGTCGGGTTGCCTGCCCACTTCGTCGTCCGGTGTACCCATGGTGAAGCTTCCCGCCGGGATCACCACCAGCTCAGGGCAATCCTTGCAGTCCTTGAAGACCTTGCCAGGCGTGGTCGGGTCGGCTGCAAAGGCGTTGAGCGACAGCAGCGGGCAAGCGAACGCAAACAGGTAGATCAGCCGTTTCATGGTTGTCCTTGCAGGTGTTGGGTGACAGGAGGAGTGGCCGGCTTGGCGGCCTTCTGGGCGACGTCCCACACACGCAGGAAGTTGCCGCCCCAGAGCTTGGCGATGTCTTCGTCGGAGTAGCCGTGCTTGATCAGCTCGGCGGTGACGTTGCGGGCCTGGCTTGCATCCTGCCAGCCGATCACGCCGCCGCCGTCATTGAAGTCCGAACTGATGCCGACGTGATCGATGCCTATCTTCTTCACGGCGTAGTCGATGGAGTCGACGTAATCGCTCAGGGTGGCGGCAGGTTCGTGGCGCAGCACGTCATAGAACTTGGGTAGGTATTCGCCGAACTTCTTTTCCGACCAGATGGAAAACACCGGGTCCGTGGTAGTGCCTATCTGGGTCTGGTTCTGCAGATCAGGCAGGCCGTACTCGGCGCGCAGCTTGTTCATGGCCGCGATGGTGTCGCGGCTGAAGGGTTTGAGGTAGTGCGAATAGGCAACGATGTTGACCAGCCCGCCGGTGGTCTTGATGGCGGCGAGGTCTGCATCGGAGAGGTTGCGGCGGATGTCCATCATGCCCTGCACGCCGGTGTGGGAGGCGAGGATCGGCGCACGGGACTGTTTTGCGACTTGCTGCAAGGCCTGGCTGGACATCTGCGAGACGTCGATGACCACGCCCAGGTCGTTGAGCCTGGTTACGGCGCGGCGGCCCAGTGCCGAAAGGCCGCCCAGCGGGTCGACCGAGTCACCCAGGAAGGGCAGTGGGCGCGCCGAGTCTGCCCAACTGTTGTTGCCTACGTAGCCGGGGCCGAATACCCGTACGCCGCGCGCCGCCCACAGGTCGAGCTTGTCGACGTCGTCGCCCAGGGGCGCGGCGTTGAGCATGCTGAGGACGATGGCAAACTTGCCTTCACCGGCCAGGCGGCGGAAATCTGCCGGGGAGTAGGCGATGGCGGCCTGGTTGGGGAAGTCCTTGGCGATGCCGGTGATGATCCGGTAGCGCACCTCCAGTTCGTTGGCCATGGCCTGCTGAAACCCGTCGGTGGGGCGATGCGGCCAGTTCGGGCCGGTCCAGAATTCCGGCCACGACCAGATCGCGATGGAGGCACCACGCAGACGCGCTTTGGCGGCCTTGGGCAGGTCGAACTGGGTCGGGCCGTCGAGGTTCGGCTCCTGGCCGTCGCTGCCGTAGGTCAGCGGCACGTCCAGGTGCGCATCCAGGGACAGGATGCGTTCCTGCAGGGCCTCGGCACGCCTTTCGGTTTCGCGGTCATAAGGGTTGTTGGGGAGGTAGACAAAGTACCACCAGGCGCCTGCGGCGGTGCCGGCGACCAGGCTGAGCAAAACGGCGAGCGCCACGGCCCATGGCCATTTGCGCGGTGAAGTTCGGTGTTTCGTCATTACGTTCTCGACCCGCCTGTTGGACGGCCCTATGCCGTCGGAACCTGATGAGTGGAACGAGTCGTGGGGGTGGGAATTTACACAGGCGGTAAATCCCCTCTGCGAGTGTTCGTTCTGGTAGCAGTAGTCATGTCACGAGTACGGTGGATGAATTTTTCGCGTCGAGGGATGCTGGCAGGCCTTTTGGCCGCCGGGGTCGTGCTGCCCGCCGGGTATTACGCACGGCAAAAGTGGGAACAGGACCAGGAAGCGGAGCTGTCCTCCGACGAGCCGGCGGTACCGGTGGACAACCTGTCCGATGCCTTGCTCGGCGAACGCCTGGTGGGCATCTGGGACTGGCAGTTGCTGGGCAACCAGCAAGCCCTGCCGGCCCTGGCCCAGCCGCTGGAGTTGCTGCTCGACGTGGGTCAGGGGGCGCGCGCCGTGCGCGGCTACCTGGGGCGAGCACCGTATCTGGACGATGGTTTGCAGGTGTATGGCCGCTTGTCAGCCGACAAGCGGCCCCACGTGCATTGGCGCATGGTGGCTGCCGATGGCCAGATGTACGACTGCAACGCAGTGCTCGATGAGATCTGGGGTGTCTGGAGCGAGGGCGGGGGTGGTGCCACCCTGAGCGGTCAGGTTAGCCTGGCCGGTACCCAGGCCGGGTTCTCCGGGCCCATCGCCCGGTTCGTGGCCAGCCGGCGACGGTTCGTCGAGGCCCGTGAGCGGCTGCCATACGTGGCGGCGCTGCACGATGACCTGATCTCGCCCAGGCGTCGTTACTTCCATCAGATCTGGCATGCCGGGCGTGACAAGTGGCACCGTATCGACGAGTCGCGGCGCCAGGCCGTACGTGCCCTCGGCTGGCAGCCTGGGCCACTGGGCAAGGAGCGCAATGCCCGCGGCCATGACCGCCACCGTAACGGCTCCGGCGAAGACTTTCTGTTCATGCACCGGCACATGCTGCACGGCGTGCGCGAGGTCCAGGACCTGCGCTCATGGCCGAGCATGCCCGCGCCACGGCCGTTCATTGGCCAAGGTGTGCCAGCGTTTGCCGATTACCTGAACAACAGCACCGGCTACAGCGTGCCGCCCACTTGGCAAAGCGAGGGCGACGAGGCGTTCAGCCAGTGGCTTTACTACCTCAAGAGCAATCATGGCCTGTACGCCAACTTCCAGCTCTGGGAGGCGCAGTTGCACGATCCCGAGTACCTGAGCACGCTGTGCCTGGGCGAGTTGGGCTCGCGTATCGAACTGGGGATCCACGACTGGTTGCACATGCGGTGGGCAGCGTTGGGGCGCGATCCGCGTTCTGGCTTGCCAATGGTGTACGCCCGGCGTAACTACGATTTTTCCGAACGCTGGTTCGGCGCAGCCAATGACTTTCTCGGCGACCCATTCTCGTCCCATGTGAACCCGGTGTTCTGGGCGTTCCATGGCTGGATCGACGACCGCCTGACCGACTGGTTCCTGGCCCATCAACAAGCCCACCCTGGCGAAGTGCAGCACAAGACGGTCAATGGCATTCCCTGGTTCGCGCCCGGTCGCTGGGTGCGCGTGGCCGAGCCGTGGCTCGGGCCTTCCCGTGAGGGCTGCGGGGCCTGGGGTGTGAGTAACGGCGGTGGCGGCGGTCAGCTGGACATCGAGACGATGAAGCTGGCGTTGCAGATCATCTTCAGCCCGGAGGAGGAGGCCGACCGGCTATCAGGCCTGGTGCCAAGGCGGCCGTGGTATGGGCGGCATCTCGCGGCGGGGCCGAGCCGGGACGGGATATGAGGGGAGGGCTGCTGTGCAGCCCTGTCGCCAGCAAGCTCGCTTGCACTTGCCGCTTAAAGCGTACGCCAGCCTCCACCCAATGCTTTGTAAAGCGCCACGCTGGCCTGCAGCCGGTCGCGGCGCAGTTGTACACGTTGGTTCTGGGCATCGAACAGGGTGCGCTGGGCTTCGAGCACGCTGAGCAGGTCTTCGGCGCCGGCACGGTAGCGGTTTTCGGCCAGGTCGAAGGCGCGCTGCGCCTGCTCCAGTTCATCGCGTTGCCAGGCGGTCTGGCGGTCAAGGCCGTCGATGCTGTTGAGAGCCTTTTCCACTTCGCCAAAGCTCGTCACGATGACGCCTCGGTAGGTTTCCAGCAGCTCCTGTTGGCGGGCCACGGCCTTGTCCCGCTCTGCCTGAAGCCGGCCGTGGTTGAAGATCGGTGCGGTGAGCCCGGCGCTCAGGTTGAGCACCGGATTGCGCAGCAAGCTGGCTGCCTGGGAGTCGCCTGTGGCGAGGCTGGCGGTGAGGTTGAGTTGCGGGAACAGCGCCGCACGTGCCACCTGGATATCGGCCTGGGCAGCGGCCAGACGTGCTTCGGCGCTGGCGATGTCCGGGCGCCTGCTGAGCAGTTGGCTAGGCACACCGGTGGCGATGCTGGGGCCGCTCAAGTGGTCGAAGGGTTGCTCTTCCAGATGCAGTGCCTGCACCGGTTGGCCAACCAGAGTCGCCAGGGTCACCAGTGCTTCGTTGGCTTGTTGGCGGTACAGCGGCAGTTGCCGCTGCTGGCTGGCCACCACGCGTTGTTGCTGGGCCAGTTCCAGAGCGGTTGCTGAGCCTGCCTGGAAGCGAGTGCGCGCCACGGCCAGGACTTGCTCGGCGTTGGCCAGGTTCAAGCCTGCGATGCGTGCCTGCTCCCGTGCCGCAATGGCTTGCAGGTAGCTGTCGGCCACGCTGCCGAGCAGGCTGAGCTCCAGGGCGTCGCGGTCATACTGGCTGGCTTCGAAGGCGAACCGGGCGCTGTTGCGGGCCGCTGCCTTGCCACCCCAGAAGTCGGTTTCGTAGCTGACCGTCAGTGCGGTATTGAAATAGTGATAAGTTCGCTCGTTGTTGGAGGTGTCCTGCTCGCTGTAGCCCTGGCCACGCAGCAGTCGCTGGCGATAGGCATCGACGCTGCCATCGACGCTTGGCCACAGCCCGGCACCGGCGATGCGAAGGTCTTCGCGGGCTTGGTGCACCCGGGCGATGGCGGCCTTGAGGTCATGGCTGTCGTGGCGGGCCTGGTCGACCAGGCGGCTCAGTTGCGGGCTGCCGAAGCTTTGCCACCAGCGTTCGAACGAGACGTCCTGGGCGGCAGCCGTTGGCATCTGCCAGGCGGCGGGCGGGGCGATTCCGCTGGCGGGGGGGGTGGGGCTCTGGCTGCTGCAGGCGCCAAGCAGCGCCAGCATGGGCAGTGATACGTAGAAGGTTCTGGTCATGTTCATTCACTGGTCAGGGCAACGACCGGGTCGAGCCCGGCGGCTTTGCGGGCAGGCATGAAGCCGAAAATCACACCGGTGGCCACGGCACAGGCGAAGGCGCCGAAGATGGCCATGGCGGAAAAGGCCACGGCCACCTGGGTCAAGGCCAGGCCGGCACCGACCAGTAGCGCCAGGGCGACGCCGATGCTGCCGCCGACCAGCGACAGCACCACGGCCTCGGTGAGGAACTGGCGCAGGATGTCGCGCTGCCGAGCTCCGACGGCGATGCGGATGCCGATTTCCCGGGTGCGTTCGCGTACGGTCATGAGCATTACGTTCATTACCCCAATGCCGCCCACCAGCAAGGAGATGGCGGCAATTGCCCCAAGCATCAGCGACAGGCCGTTGCGGGTTTGGGCTTCGGCCTGGATCATTGCCGCGCTGTTGTCGATTTCGAAGTCCTCGATGCCATCGTGCAGGGCAAGCATCAGGTGACGGATCGCCTGTTCGGCTTCCTGCACCAGCGTACTGTCGGCGGCGCCTATCACCACGTATTCCGGGTGCTGGATCCCGGAGAGGCGAATCCGCAAGGCCGAATAAGGAATTGCGATGCGCAGGTCGTTGCGCTGGTTGGCCCCGCTTGAGCCTTTGGTCGCCAGTACGCCGATGACCTGGAAGGGCACGTTCTCGATCAAAATGTACTGGCCCAGAGGGTCCTGGCCGTCAAACAGTTTTTTTCGGACCTCCGAGCCAATCACTGCAACCGCGTTGCCCAAGCGCTCGTCTGCCTCGGTGAAGAAGCTGCCCTGGGTAACCGGCCAGTTGAAGATCTCGGTGAATATCGGGGTATACCCTCCGATCGTGGACATCAGGTCCTGATTGCCGAAGCGGACCTGCGCTTGCTGGGTGAGTGCAGGCATTATTCGCTTGATCTGGGGAAGTTCCGCCAATGCCTGGACATCGCTCAGGCGAATCTCTCCAGGTGCACTGCGTGGCGTCGGCGAGGAACCGTTGAGGAACATCAGATTGGCCCCGAACGCACCCATCTGCGCCATCACCTGGCGCTTGCTGCCTTCGCCCACCGCCAGCATCACCACCACAGACGCTACGCCGATGATGATACCGAGCAGTGTAAGGGCGGTGCGTACGCGGTTGGTCCACATCACGCGCCAGGCTGCATGCAGGGCATCGACGGTTTCGCCTAGCCAGTTGCCATGCTCATGGCTGGCCTGCTGCAGGCCTTTGCGCAGGTCCTGGGCGTCGAGCGAGCCGGTCCTGGGTTGAAGGGTTGTGCCCTGGGCGCTGTCACTGATCACTTCGCCATCCAGCACCTCGATCACCCGCTGGGCCCGTGCAGCCACGTTTCGGTCGTGGGTGATGAGGATTACCACATGGCCCTGCTCGGCCAGTTCTTCGAGCAGCGTCATGACTTCGGCGCCGCTGTGGCTGTCGAGCGCTCCGGTGGGCTCGTCGGCGAGGATGATGTGCCCGCCGTTCATCAGTGCGCGGGCAATCGACACGCGTTGTTGCTGGCCGCCGGACATCTGCCTGGGGCGGTTGGCCGCGCGGGTGTCAAGGCCCAGGCGCTTGAGCAGTGCCTGCGCTCGTTCGGCCCTTGGCGCGGATGCGGCGCCCGTATACAGCGCAGGCATTTCGACGTTTTCCTGGGCGCTGGCCGAGGGGATCAGATGGTATCCCTGGAATACAAATCCGAACGCCTTGCGACGCAGCCAGGCCAGTTCGTCGTCATTGAGGGTGGCCACGTCCAGCCCTGCGAAATGGTAGTGGCCCGACGTGGGGCGGTCCAGGCAGCCGAGGATGTTCATCAGCGTCGACTTGCCAGAGCCGGAGGCGCCGACGATGGCGATGAACTCACCGGCATGGATACGCAGGTCAATGCCACGCAGGACCTCGACCCGAGGGCTGTCACCACCACCATAGGCCTTGCGGATGCTGCTTAACTCGATCAGTGGCGTGCTCATTCAGCCCCCTACTCCCGTGGGGTCGATCAGCAGTTTGTCGCCTTCTGCCAGGCCCTCGACGATCTGTACGCGCATGCGGTCTGACAGGCCGGTGCGTACTTTGCGGAGCTGGACCTTGCCATCGGCGGCGAGTACCTGGGCCGTCTGGCGGCCGTCTGCGTCAGGCTTGCCCTGCAAGGCTGCGACGGGTGCCGTGAGTACGTCGTGGGCGCTGCCGGCGATGAAGAACACCTGGGCAGTCATGTCGGCCATCAGGGCGTTATCGGCGTTGTCCACATCCAGTAGCACGGTGTACAGCACCACCCGCCCGCTGCCGGAGCTGCCTGAACTGCTGCCCGAACCACCGGCTGCAACGGGGCTGCCGCCGCCTTGGCTCATCTGCTCCAGCGGTTTGGGCTGGATAGGCAGTATCTGCCTCACGGTACTGCTCCAGCGTCGGCCGTTACCGCTCAGGGTGGTGAAATAGGCTTTCATGCCGGGCTCGACCTTGCCGATGTCGGCTTCGGACACCTCGGCCCATACCGTCATGGGCGACAGGCGGGCAATGCGCAAGATCAACGGTGTGCGTTGCTGGGCGTTGAGGGTCTGGCCTTCGCGAGCGTCCACGGCCACCACGGTGCCGGCCATGGGAGCGTAGATCCGGGTATAGCCGAGCTCCGCTTCGGCGCTGCGCAGGGTTGCCTGGGCTTTGCCGATCTGTGCCTGGTACATGTCGATCCGGGCCTGGGTGGTCAACACCTTGGCTTGGGCGGTCTGCACGTCTTCGTCGCGCGTGGCGCCGTCGGCGGCCATGCGTTGTTGACGCTGCAATTGTTGTTTGGCCAATAGATGTTCGGCCTGTTGTTCCTTGACCTGGGCCTTGAGGGTTTCGATGGCGTAACGTTCAGCGTCCAGTTGCGCCTGTTGGGTAGACGGATCGATTTCCACCAACAGTTGGCCCTGCTTGACGGTGTCACCCACTTCCACATGCAGCGTGCGAATCTGTCCGGATGCTTGGGCACCGACATCCACGTACTGGCGCGGTTGCAGGGTCCCCAGCGCAGTAACGCTGGACTCTATATTTCCGCGTGCCACCTGCACGAACGGGCGCTGGGCGGCATCATCGGGAAGCAGTTGCCAGGCTGCTACCGCAGCCAGGGGAATGAGGCAGAGCATGACGATTGCAGCACGGCGGGTGAGGCGAAAGTAAATCATGCAGGGGACCGGCCAGTGAGGAAAGACTGCCGGTTAAACGTGGCCGGGAAGGCGAAATTTAGGGGGCGGTACAAATGAATGTGGAGCCAGGCGAAGCAGGTAAAGCGAGCGCCCGACCCCGCATGCGTTGCAGGGTGCAACCAGAGCGGCGATATCGAGTGTGTTGTAGACGCCGTCGATCAGCCGCTTTTGGCTCAGTCGCTGACTGTCAGGGTGCCTTTCATTACCGAGGCGTGGAAGGGGAAGGAGCAGAAGAACACGTAGTCATCACCTTTCTTCAGCGTATGGGTGTCTAATGTCACCCATGCTTCCTCGTTGCCGCCAATCAGTCTGGTGTGTGCCAGTACCCGGGCATCTCCGGGTTGGACGTAGTCGTTGTTCGCGCCGGCCTTGGCGCCGTCCTCGGCTACGCCTTTGAGGTCATCCTTCTTCGTCAGCACCCAGTTATGTCCCATCACGTTTTTCGGCAGGGTGCCCGGGTGTTTCAAGGTGACCTTGAATTGCTTGCAACTGGCAGGCACGGTAATCGTCTTGAGGTCATACGTCATCTGGTCGGTGCCATGGATGGTCACCGAGCATTGCTCGTCAGCGTAAACGAAACCTGAAAGCGTCAATGCAGCCAGGACTGCGGCAGTGCGAAGCATGATCTATCTCCAAAAATGAACGGACGGCGCCACGTGTGGCGTCAGCCTAGAGATGACGAAGCTCGTCGTTGGTGGTTTAGCGTTTCGCATCTCCCTCGCGGCGGCCTGGGTCTGAGTTGCTGAGAATAGTTATAATTTGTAATATTGGCTGCTGATATCACTCAGCTCGTTCGCTGCGTTTCACTGCTGGCAGGAGGCCTCAGGTACCCTCGTGGAACATTACTATCGCGAACTGGTGAGCTTTCTTTCTGCACGTATGGGTAGCCGCCAGGCTGCCGAAGACGTGGCTCATGATGCCTATCTGCGGGTGCTGGAACGTGTCGGCAGCGAGCCGATCGAGCATCCTCGGGCGTTTCTTTACCGTATCGCGCTGAACCTGGTCATTGACCGTCACCGCCGTCATCGGGTGCGTCGGGTCGAGCCGTTGGATGTGCTTGATGTGGAGGAAGGCTTTGTCAGCCAGGAGTTGCAGCATGACCTGCAAGTCAATCAACGTCTTGCATTGATGCACAGGGCCTTGGCCGAACTGAGCCAGCCTTGTCGTGGCAGTTTCCTGCTGCGCAAGCTCGATGGCCTGTCGCACCAGCAGATTGCCGAGCAGTTGGGGATTTCCCGTAGCCTGGTGGAAAAGCACATCGTCAATGCCATGAAGCACTGCCGTGTGCGCATGCGTGAGTGGGAATCCTGAAAGCCAGGTTAAAGGCAAATGAAAATTCCGTCAGTCAATCACTTGATTTCTGCGCCTTTCCCGACTTCTATCAAAGAAGACCACTGCCCGGCGTAGCCTTGGCAGTAGCCGTTACTGGCGCAGTATGGTCATGGAATGCACCCATTACCCAACTGCCCAGGTCCGACCATGGCAAACAAGACCCTGCGCATTCTCATCGCCGACGCACACCCGTGCCAGCGCCTCCAGCTGGAGCGGCTGCTCAATGGTCTGGGCTATTATCGAATAGCCCCGGTAGACAGTTTCGAGGAGTTGCAGCGCCTGGTGCAGTGCGCCTTGCAGCCTTTCCACTTGCTGCTGGGTAATATCGAACTGGCCAGCCATGTCGGGGTAGACCTCGAGCGCTTTTGCCGTGTCAGTTCGCAGATTCAGCATGCCCTGCTTTACCACTCCGCCCAGTTGAAAGTGCCGGCGGTGTCGCAGGCCGAGCGCCAGGCGGTCAGCGTGAGCCTGCCGCAGGTGCCTGATAACGAGGCCCTGGAGGCATTCATGGCGATCATCGATACGCCGTTGCTGGTCGGCAAGTTACCGCTGCCAGGCAGCATGCCGGCCGCTGTGGCGCGGCCAAGGCCGCGAGCCAATTTTGCGCATACGGTGTTCAACCGCTAGCACCTGGCAGCCAGCGCAATTGACATGGAAGGGCAACGGGGCAGCTATTTGTTATGCTCTTGCCCTTTGCCGATTTGCGGACCCTACCATGACTGCCATCGATACCGCTCGCCCGCCCCGGTTCAGCCGCGGCGACCATCGGACCCTGGGCCTGGCGGCACTGGGCGGCGCGCTGGAAATCTACGACTTCATCATTTTCGTGTTCTTTGCGCTCACCCTCAGCCAGCTGTTCTTCCCGCCCGAGATGCCCGAATGGCTGCGCCTGCTGCAAAGCTTCGGGATCTTCGTCACCGGCTACCTGGCGCGGCCCTTGGGCGGCATCCTGATGGCGCACTTCGCCGACCACCTGGGGCGCAAGCGGGTGTTCAGCCTGAGCATCCTGATGATGGCCCTGCCGTGCCTGCTGATCGGGGTAATGCCGACCTACGCCGACATCGGCTATGCCGCACCGTTGATCCTGCTGGCGCTGCGCATCCTCCAGGGGGCGGCAGTGGGGGGCGAGGTGCCAAGTGCCTGGACCTTCGTCGCCGAGCACGCACCTGCCGGGCGGCGCGGGTATGCCTTGGGCTTCTTGCAGGCCGGGCTGACCTTCGGCTACCTGCTGGGGGCACTGACCGCGACGTTGCTGGCGCAGGTGTTCACGCCGCAGGAAATCCTCGACTACGCCTGGCGCTACCCGTTCCTGCTGGGTGGAGTGTTTGGTGTGATTGGCGTGTGGCTGCGCCGCTGGCTCAGCGAAACACCGGTGTTCCTTGCCCTGCGCGCACGCCAAGAGCAGCCTGTGAAGTTTCCGCTGCGGCGGGTACTGGGTGAGCACCGCCAGGCATTGATTCCGGCTGCGCTGCTGACCTGTGTGCTGACCTCGGCGGTGGTGGTGCTGGTGGTGATTACCCCCACGGTAATGCAGCAACGCTTTGGCATGAGTGCCGGGCACACCTTTGCCCTGAGCAGCGTGGGCATCGTTTTCCTCAACATCGGCTGCGTGCTGGCCGGGTTGCTGGTCGACCGCGTAGGGGCCTGGCGTGCGCTGATGCTTTACAGCCTGTTGCTGCCGCTGGGTATCGGCGCGTTGTACGCCAGCCTGGTGGGGCAGTGGGGCATGACTTGGCTGGCCTATGCGCTGGCGGGTTTGAGCTGTGGTGTGGTGGGGGTGGTGCCGTCGGTGATGGTCGGTTTGTTCCCGGCTGAAATCCGCGTGTCGGGCATTTCCTTTACCTACAACGTGGCTTACGCCCTGTGGGCCAGCACCACCCCGCTGGCGCTGATTGCGTTGATGCCGTGGAGCCCATGGGTGTGTGTCGGGTTTTGTCTGATCATGGGTACGGTGGGGCTGCTGACGGCCTTGTATTTCGGGCGTCGTGAGCCATTGGCGTTTGCGGCGGAGCCGATGCCGATCATGTGTGGTGACAAATGAGCAGGTGCATGTATTGGGTTGTGTAGCAGGGCATACACCGAGCGCCACCCGTGCGGCGCTCGATCTGATAGGCGCTGAATCTCTCATGGCGAACACCTCGCAGCCCAGACGCATATTCACAACAAAAAGCCCCCGGCTCGTGAGAACCGGGGGCTTTTTGTTGCCGTCAAGGCAGGGGCCTTACATGTTCGGGTAGTTCGGCCCACCCGCGCCCTCAGGGGTAACCCAGGTGATGTTCTGGGCCGGGTCCTTGATGTCGCAGGTCTTGCAGTGCACGCAGTTCTGCGCGTTGATCTGGAAGCGCTTGTTGCCGTCCTCCTGAGTGACCACTTCGTACACGCCGGCCGGGCAGTAGCGTTGTGCCGGCTCGTCGTACAGCGGCAGATTGCTGGCGATCGGCACGTTCGGGTCGGTCAGCTTCAGGTGGCAGGGTTGTTCCTCTTCATGGTTGGTGCTGGAGAGGAATACCGAGCTGAGCTTGTCGAAGCTGAGCTTGCCGTCCGGTTTCGGGTAGTCGATCTTTTTCGAGTCGGCCGCGAGCTTGAGGCAGGCGTAGTCCGGCTTGGTGTCGTGCAGGGTGAACGGCAGCTTGCCGCCGAACCAGTTCTGGTCCACATAGTTGAACGCAGCGCCCAGCAGCGGGCCGAACTTGTGCATGGCCGGGCCGAAGTTACGGCTGGCGAACAGTTCTTCGTACAGCCAGCTGGCCTTGAAGGCGCTGACGTAGCCGGTCAGCTGGTCACCGCCTTCGCTGCCGGCGATCAGGGCGTCGGCTACCGCCTCGGCCGCGAGCATGCCGGACTTCATCGCCGTGTGGCTGCCTTTGATCTTGGCCACGTTCATGGTGCCCAGGTCACAACCGATCAGTGCGCCGCCATTGAAGACCATTTTCGGCAGCGAGTTGATGCCGCCCTTGGCCAGGGCGCGGGCGCCGTAGCTGATGCGTTTGCCGCCTTCGAGGTACTGGCTGATCACCGGATGGTGCTTCAGGCGCTGGAACTCATCGAATGGCGACAGGTAAGGGTTGGCGTAGGACAGGTCGACGATCAGGCCGACCACCACCTGGTTGTTTTCCAGGTGATAAAGGAACGAACCACCGGTGTTGTCCTTGGCCATCACGTCCAGCGGCCAGCCAGCGGTGTGCACCACCAGGCCCTGTTCATGCTTGGCCGGGTCGATTTCCCAGATTTCCTTCAGGCCAATGCCGTAATGCTGGACGTCGGAGTCGCTGTCGAGGTTGAAGCGCTTGATCAGCTGCTTGCCGATATGGCCACGGCAGCCTTCGGCGAACAGGGTGTACTTGGCGCGCAGTTCCATGCCCGGGGTGTACAGGCCGTCCTTCGGGTTGCCCTCACGGTCGACACCGAGGTCGCCGGTAACGATGCCGCGGACCACGCCGTTGTCGTCGAACAGCGCTTCCTGGGCGGCGAAGCCCGGGTAGATCTCAACCCCGAGGTTCTCGGCCTGTTGTGCCAGCCAGCGGCACAGGTTGCCCAGCGAGATGATGTAGTTGCCATGGTTGTGCATGGTCTTGGGCACGAACAGGTCAGGCACCTTGGTGGCGCTGCCGGCATCCTTGAGCACGTAGATGTCGTCGCGCTTTACTTCGGTGTTCAGCGGGGCGCCGAGCTCCTTCCAGTCGGGGAACAGCTCGTTCAGGGCGCGGGGTTCGAACACTGCGCCGGAGAGGATGTGGGCGCCCACTTCAGAGCCTTTTTCCACCACGCAGACGCTGATTTCGCTACCGGCTTCGGCGGCCTTCTGCTTCAGGCGGCAGGCGGCGGACAGGCCCGCCGGGCCGGCGCCGACGATGACCACGTCGAATTCCATGTATTCGCGTTCCACAGGTTCTCTCCTACTCATCAAGGCTCGTGCTGTTGCTTGGTCTTATGGGGGCTGCGCACAGTGGCTCATCACGGGAGCGAAACTGTAGCTGCGCAAATGACGGACTACACCGTTTTGTCTTGGCCGCGCATTATATCTACACCACTTGGCGGGTCCAATACAAACGTTTGTTTGAATTTGCCGCAGGCCAGTAAAATCACAGGTACGCGGCTGGAGGGTGACCGATTTGCCGTATTGACCGGATTGGGTGTTACGGTCAAGATACGAGCGGTTTTACGTTCGCCGTAGGCTTGCAGCCGGGCGCAGGTACACCTCTAAAGACCAGGTGTGGAGCAGGGTTTTGCGGGCTTAGGCCGGTTTGTAGTGGAGTTTACACGCCACGACAGGAAATGACCCGTGAGTATTTGTCGCAATGGTCCGGACAAGACTGTTCGGTCACTGTGAAGATACTGCTTCCCGGTACGTTTTTAGAGGTGCCCTTGTACCCACGCGCATCGCAGGGCTCAGCGCCAGGCGACTATCTATTCACCGGAGAGTAACGAGGAATCCATGAAGGTTCTTGTAGCTGTCAAACGAGTGGTCGACTACAACGTCAAGGTTCGCGTCAAAGCGGACAACTCCGGCGTCGACCTTGCTAACGTCAAGATGTCCATGAACCCCTTCTGCGAAATCGCCGTGGAAGAAGCCGTACGCCTGAAGGAAAAGGGCGTCGCGACCGAGATCGTTGTCGTCTCCGTCGGCCCGACCACTTCCCAGGAGCAGCTGCGTACTGCCCTGGCCCTGGGTGCCGATCGCGCCATCCTTGTCGAGGCCGCTGACGAACTGAACTCCCTGGCGGTGGCCAAGGCGCTGAAAGCCGTTGTCGACAAGGAACAGCCTCAACTGGTCATCCTTGGCAAGCAGGCCATCGACAGCGACAACAACCAGACTGGCCAGATGCTGGCCGCCCTGACCGGCTACGCCCAGGGCACCTTCGCCTCCAAGGTGGAAGTGGCTGGCGACAAGCTGAACGTCACCCGTGAAATCGACGGCGGCCTGCAGACTGTTGCATTGAACCTGCCTGCCATCGTGACCACCGACCTGCGCCTGAACGAGCCACGCTACGCGTCGCTGCCGAACATCATGAAGGCCAAGAAGAAGCCGCTGGAGACCGTTACTCCAGATGCGCTGGGCGTTTCCCTCGCCTCCACCAACAAGACCGTGAAAGTTGAAGCCCCGGCTGCCCGCAGCGCTGGCATCAAGGTCAAATCGGTGGCCGAACTGGTCGAGAAGCTGAAGAACGAAGCGAAGGTAATCTAAATGACTATCCTGGTTGTCGCTGAATACGAAAACGGTGCCGTAGCCCCGGCCACCCTGAACACTGTCGCCGCTGCCACCAAGATCGGTGGGGATGTGCACGTGCTGGTCGCTGGCCAGAACGTCGGTGGCGTCGCCGAATCTGCTGCCAAGATCGCTGGTGTGGCCAAGGTGCTGGTCGCAGATAACGCCGCCTATGCCCACGTCCTGCCGGAAAACGTCGCGCCGTTGATCGTCGAGCTGGCCAAGGGTTACAGCCACGTGCTGGCCCCGGCCACCACCAACGGCAAGAACATCCTGCCGCGCGTTGCTGCGCTGCTGGATGTGGACCAGATCTCCGAGATCATCTCGGTCGAGTCCGCCGACACCTTCAAGCGCCCGATCTATGCTGGTAACGCCATTGCCACCGTGCAATCGAGTGCGGCCATCAAGGTCATCACCGTGCGTACCACCGGTTTCGACGCCGTGGCCGCCGAAGGTGGCTCGGCTGCCGTTGAAGCTGTAGCTGCCGCGCACAACGCCGGCATCTCTGCCTTCGTTGGTGAAGAGCTGGCCAAGTCCGACCGCCCAGAGCTGACCGCTGCCAAGATCGTCGTTTCCGGCGGCCGTGGCATGGGCAACGGTGACAACTTCAAGCACTTGTACAGCCTGGCCGACAAGCTCGGTGCTGCCGTCGGTGCCTCGCGCGCCGCCGTCGACGCAGGCTTCGTGCCTAACGACATGCAGGTCGGACAAACAGGCAAGATCGTTGCGCCACAGCTGTACATCGCCGTCGGTATCTCCGGTGCGATCCAGCATCTGGCCGGCATGAAAGACTCCAAGGTGATCGTTGCGATCAACAAGGACGAAGAAGCGCCGATCTTCCAGGTAGCTGACTACGGCCTGGTCGCCGACCTGTTCGAAGCGGTTCCGGAGCTGGAAAAGCTGGTCTGATCCGCCTGCTTCACTTATAAAGAACCCGGCCTTCGCTTTGAGGGTCGGGTTTTTTTATGGGTTGAGGAGTGAGGCATGACGTTGCACGGAGCGGGCGGGCTGATCGCATTCATGGCGGTATTGCTGTCGCCACTGGCTATGGCAGCAGGCAAATGCGAGCGCCTGGTGGCGACCGGCAGCCCTGATGCGCCGCCTTATTCGTGGCAAGATCCGAAAGACCCGAAACACCTGATCGGCGCCAACGTCGACCTGTTGCGTCAGGTGGCTGGCGAGCTGGGTGTGAAGGTGGAGGTGCTAAATGCCGGCCGCCGTGACCAGGCGCTGGAAGAAGTGCGCAGCGGGCGCATGGACCTGCTGCTTGACACCCCCATGCAGGTAGAGCAACTGACTGCGCTGGACTATATCCACCCGCCGTTGCAGCTCAACGAGTACCTGGTATGGACCCGCCACGATGCCGAGCTGGCCTTCGATGGCCCTGCCGATCTGGCCAGGTATCAGGGCAGCTTGTCTGAACGTGCACGCCTGACGCCGGCCTTTACTGCCTTCGCCAAGGCCCAGCTCAAGCTGGTGCCCGCGCAAAACCTGACCCAGGCGTTCCAGAAACTGGTGCTCGGCCAGGTGGATTATGTGCTGGCCGGCCGATATTCCGGCATGGCCATGGTTCAGAGCCTGGGCATGAGCAATGACCTGATCGCGCGTGGCTTGCCGGTGGATCGGCCCGGTCTGTACCTGGCGCTGTCGCACAACTCTGCCTGCAATGACAGCTGGTTGCGTGGGCAATTGGCGAAAAAACTGACAGAATTGCCGATCTCCGGTGCGTCCGAAGCGGTGCTGCAACGTAATGTCGAGCGCTGGAAAGCGCAGTTGCAGGTGCCGGTGGACGCCCCCAAACACTAGGAAGATTGCGTGAGAACCCAACCACTAATCCTTGCCCTGGCCGTGCTTGGCCTGGCTGGCTGCGCCAATGATCCGGCCCCTGACGAGCAGATGCGCATTTCCGAGCAGGCGCTGGAGCAGGCCAGGGCCGTCGGTGCCACCGAGCAGGTCGAAACGCTGAAACTGGCGGAAGACAAGCTGGCCCGGGCCAAGACCAACATGCTGACTGAAGACTACCGCGATGCGCGCATGCGCGCCGAACAGGCCGAGCTGGATGCGCGCCTGGCCGAGGCCCAGGTGTTGAACCAGAAGAGTGAAGAGCAATTGCAACTGCTGCAATCGCGGGTCAAGCGCCTGCGCAAGCAACTGGAGGTGCAGCCATGACGCGTCGTGCGCCACTGGCCGCGCTGGCATTGCTGGCGTTGGCGGCGGGTTTGCAAGGTTGCGCCAGCCAGCGCAGCAGCGCTGCACTGGATGACGCCACTGCTGCCTTCCAGAAGGTCAAGGATGATTCCGATGTGTTGCGCAGCGCGCCGCGTGACGTGATTCGCGCGGGCGAGTCGCTGGCGCGTGCCGAGCGCCTGTCCAGCTACATCGGCACCGGCTCCGATGTACGCCATTACGCTTACCTCAGCCAGCGCTACAGCGAAATTGCCAGCGAACATGCCAAACTGGCGCTGAGCCAGGAGCGCCAGGCCAAGCTCGACCTTGAGCGCCAGCGCCTGCAGCTGGCGTTGCGTGAGGCCAAGCTGGCCAGCGTGCAACAGCAGGGCAAGTGGGTAGAGTCGCAGATTGCAGCGTTGGCCTCGGAGCAGGCTGACCGCGGCCTGGTGATGACGTTGGGTGATGTGCTGTTCGATACCGGCAGCGCCGACCTGAAGAACTCCGCCAGTCGTACCGTGCTCAAGCTGGTGCAGTTCCTGCAACTGAACCCGCGTCGGGTAGTGCGTATCGAAGGCTATACCGATAGCACCGGCTTGCCCGAGGACAACCTGAAACTCTCGCGTGACCGCGCGCAGTCCGTGGCCGACATGCTGGTGGACCTGGGCATCGATGAGAAACGCCTGCAGGTTGAAGGCTATGGCGACCAGTACCCGATCGAGGCCAATGCCTCGGAGCGGGGCAGGGCGCAGAACCGTCGGGTCGAGATCGTGTTTTCCGATGACAAGGGCAGGCTCGCGCCGGCGCGCTGATTGCTGGAGTATGGTGTATGGCACCGGCTTTGCCGGTGTTCGCGGGCAAGCCCGCTCCTACGGGGATAGAGACGCTCTTGGGGCTGCGCTGTACCTGTAGGAGCGGCTTTAGCCGCGAATGGGCTGCAAGGCAGCCCCGTTTTTTGTCGACCTGATCGTTTCGAGCACTGTCACGCTGTTGTATTGTCGAGTATGTTGCATTCTGTCCCAGTACACTTTGCAACTGTTACGGTATCCTCTACCGTCACCGAGCCGCACAAGAACAACGAGCCTGCCGCCATGACCAACCTGCTGCTGTACCAGCGTATCGCCCAGCAACTGGCCGATGACATCCGTCGCGGTGTCTACCAGCCAGGCGAGCGGGTACCTTCCGTGCGCAAGATGAGCGCCCAGCTCAATGTCAGCCATGCCACGGTGCTGCAGGCCTATGCCAATCTCGAGGATCAGGGGCTGATCCGGGCACGGCCGCAATCCGGCTACTACGTGCACCAGACGCCGGCCCTCACCGCTCAAACTCCGGACATTGCCCGTGTTGAGCGCCCAGGGCTGGTCACCCGTGCCAGCATCATCCAGCAGGTGTTGACCGAGGCCCGCCGCGACGGCGTATTCCCGTTCGGTGCTGCGGTGCCGCACGTCGATTACCTGCCCGTGCGCGCTTTGCATCAGCAAATTGCCAAGGTGACGCGCTTTCATAGCCCGCGCGCCTTCAGCTACATGTTCAGCCCCGGCTTCGAGCCGCTACGCCGGCAGATTGCCATTCGCATGCGCGATGCTGGCGTGCTGGTCGACCCGCGAGAAGTGATCGTGACCCACGGTTGTGTCGATGCGCTGCAGATGTCGTTGCGTGTGCTGACCCGCCCGGGTGACCTGATCGCCGCCGAGTCACCTACCTATTACGGTCTGCTGCAACTGGCTGACTTGCTAGGCCTGAAAGTGATCGAGATCCCCAGTGACCCTTCCACGGGTATCAGCCTCGAAGCCTTGCAGCTGGCGGCCAACCAGTGGTCGATCAAGGCCCTGGTGCTGACTGCACGGCTGAGCAATCCGCTGGGTGGCACAGTGCCTGAAGAACGGCAGAAACAGCTGCTGCGCCTGGCGTCGGACTTCGATATCCAGATCGTCGAAGACGATATCTACGGCGAACTGATGTTCGAGCAAGGCAAGACCAAAGCGTTGAAGGCGTTCGACCGGCTGGACCGGGTGATCTACTGTTCGAGCTTCTCCAAGACCCTGTCTCCGGGAGTGCGGGTGGGCTGGATGATCGCCGGGCGTTATCAGGACGAGATCCAGCGCCTGCAAACTTTCACGACCCACTCGGCCTGCAGCGTGACGCAGATGGGCGTGGCGGCCTACCTGGAAAACGGCGGCTACGACCGGCACCTGCGCTATATTCGCCAGGAGTATCGCAAGAACCTCAGTGCCTATCAGTTGGCGGTGCAGCAGCACTTCCCCGAAGGAACGCAGATGACCCGGCCGACAGGCGGTTTCATTCTTTGGGTGAGCCTGCCTGGTCGGGTAAATACCCAAGAGCTGCATGTCCGTGCGCTCGAGCAGGGTATCAGCATTGCGCCAGGGCTAATATTCAGTAACACAGAGCAGTTCAACCACTGTATCCGCCTTAATTGCGGTATTCCGTGGAACAAAGAAGCCGAGCGCGCAGTGATTACACTCGGTTTGCTGGCGCAACAGTTGTGCAGGGAACCTGCGCTCACACTTTTGTAAGGCTTGCCAGCAGCCAGTGGAACAGGGAGCATACGCACCTTTCCGGTCAGTCTGTCCATTTGCCATGAATGCCCTACGCCGTTTAGTCCTGATTTTGTGCCTCGCGCCGTTCTGCTACCCGGGCAGCATGGCCTTGGCTGCGCAGCCGGCAAGCCAGGCACAGCCAGCCCAGGGCAAGCAGGTGCAACAGAAGGCGGTCGCCAAGCCTGCGCAGAAGCCGTCGACAAAACCGGCTGGCCACAGCAAGGCCCGGCCCGCGCACAAGCCGGTCAGCAAAGCGGTTACCAAGCCATTACCCAAGGCAAAGCTGGACCTTAGCCTGCCAAAGGATATGGTCAACAACCTTGAGCCGAATGTAGGCACACCTTCGCCAATCCAGCGGCGCCAACCTTTGCTGCCGCCCATGTTTGCCGAAAAGCCAGAGACCGATGACAGCCCGTTCCAGCTCAATGGCCGGCTGATCAACAACGAAATGCAGCTGCAGTTGCGCAATGAAAGCCGTCATGAGGTAGATGGGGCGGCAATCGATTTCGAGTATCGGCAGTAGGCAGGAACTGACTGCTTGGTCACGGCATATTTCATCGTGCCAGCAATTTCAAACGCCTGTTTGAGCGGTTACTATCCAGGGACGTTCGTCCCGTTTTGTTCCAGGGAGTCCTGAGTTTGGTGAAAAGCCATGAACTGTCGTGAGGGTTGTGGTGCCTGCTGCATTGCCCCGTCCATTACCTCTGCAATGCCGCGCATGCCTGATGGCAAGCCGGCTGGCGAGCGCTGCCTGCACCTGACAGCAGCCAATCTCTGCGACCTTTTCGGCAAGCCTGAACGGCCGGCGGTATGTGGCGGGTTCAAGGCGGATGTCGAGGTGTGCGGCAGTGACCGTGACGAGGCAATCAGGATTCTTGGCTGGTGGGAGCAGATGACGGCGGCGTGACAGGCTGGATCTTCGACAACAAGGATAAACATGATGAGATCGTTCAAGCGTATTGCACTGCTGTGTGGCGTGGGTGTTCTGCTGTCGCCTGCGGCCTGGGCCGAGAACTGGCAAGTGGCCAAGGACGAGGAGGGGATCAAGGTGTCCCTCAGCGAAGTGCCCGGGTCCAAATACAAGGCCTATCGCGGGGTCACCGTGATCAAGGCGCCGCTGGCCAGGATCGAGGCGCTGCAGGAAGATGTGGCTGGGGCCTGTGCCTGGATTCACGAATGCAAGTCGCAGAAACTGCTCAAGCATGAAGGTGACCAGAGCTGGACCTACACCCAGTTCAATACGCCATGGCCGGTGACACCGCGTGATTCCGTGCTGCATATCACGACTGTCAAAGGGGTTGATGGCAGCCTGACCCGTAACCTGAAAGAAGAGCCGACCTACCTGCCGGAGGAAAAGGGCTTCGTGCGGGTGGCAAAAGTCGAAGGCTTCTGGAAGCTGGTGCCCAAGGGTGACAGTACCGAGGTGACCTACCAGGTGCATACCGAGCCAGGTGGCAGCGTACCGGCGATGGTGGCCAACAAGTTCGTGGTGGATTCGCCGTTCAACACCTTGAAAGGGTTGCGTGAGCGGGCGGAGAAAAACTGAGACTTGACGCGGTGCTCGCTGCTGCAGGGGCGAACTGCAGTCACCAGGACATTGCAATAAAAAAAGGCTGCCGATGGCAGCCTTTTTACGTTCAGCGATTAACGCTTACTTACGGTCATTCAGCGCAACGATGTCGCGCTTCTGCTCGCCGGTGTACAGCTGGCGCGGGCGGCCGATCTTGTACGGGCTGGAGAGCATTTCTTTCCAGTGCGAGATCCAGCCCACGGTACGTGCCAGGGCGAAGATCACGGTGAACATGCTGGTCGGAATGCCGATCGCCTTGAGGATGATCCCCGAGTAGAAGTCGACGTTCGGATACAGCGAGCGCTCGATGAAGTACGGATCGGTCAGGGCGATCTCTTCCAGGCGCATGGCCAGTTCCAGCTGCGGGTCGTTCTTGATGCCCAGCTCGCGCAGGACTTCGTCGCAGGTCTGCTTCATCACGGTGGCGCGCGGGTCGCGGTTCTTGTACACGCGGTGACCGAAGCCCATCAGCTTGAACGGGTCGTTCTTGTCCTTGGCCTTGGCGATGAACTTGTCGATGTTCGAGACATCGCCGATTTCATCGAGCATGGTCAGTACGGCTTCGTTGGCGCCGCCGTGGGCCGGGCCCCACAGTGCAGCGATGCCGGCGGCAATACAGGCGAACGGGTTGGCACCCGACGAGCCGGCCAGACGAACGGTAGAGGTGGAGGCATTCTGCTCGTGGTCGGCGTGGAGGATGAAGATCCGGTCCATTGCCTTGGCCAGTACCGGGCTGATCGGTTTGATCTCGCACGGGGTGTTGAACATCATGTGCAGGAAGTTTTCCGCGTACGACAGGTCGTTGCGCGGGTACATCATCGGCTGGCCCATGGAGTACTTGTAAACCATCGCGGCCAGGGTCGGCATCTTGGCGACCAGGCGCACCGCGGAGATTTCGCGGTGTTGCGGGTTATTGATGTCCAGGGAGTCGTGATAGAACGCCGACAGGGCGCCGACCACGCCGCACATCACCGCCATCGGGTGGGCGTCGCGGCGGAAGCCGTTGAAGAAGGACTTCAGCTGCTCATGAACCATGGTGTGGTTCTTCACGGTGCTGACGAACTGGGCCTTCTGCTCGGCATTCGGCAGTTCGCCGTTGAGCAGCAGGTAGCAGGTTTCGAGGTAGTCGGATTGTTCGGCGAGTTGCTCGATCGGGTAGCCGCGGTGCAGCAGGATCCCTTTGTCGCCGTCAATATAGGTGATCTTCGACTCGCACGAGGCGGTCGCCATGAAACCAGGGTCGAAGGTGAAGTGACCAGTGGCCCCTAACCCGCGGACGTCGATTACATCAGGACCAACGGTGCCGGTTAAAATGGGCAGCTCGACGGGGGCAGCGCCCTCGATGACCAACTGCGCTTTTTTGTCAGCCATGTGGCCTCCTATTAATGCTTGAAATCATCAGACAGACCCCCCACGCAGGGCCCGCACCACTATAGAGGGATAAATTCAGATGTCAATTTGCCTAAAGGCTTGTTGAATCAGGCATTCAGGCCTGATTTTTCCCGAAATTCTCGCCCATTTACGCCTTTTGTTCGCTAAAGGCAATGCGCTATTTGGGCTACCCCGTCACGTTGTCATAAGCAGCCTAACTGTCTATACTCGGCACCCGACCGCCAGGGGCTTGCAAGCCCGAACTGCTGGGGGTCGCCGTTCCCTGGGTGGTGGGTACCTGACCAGTACACTTACCAACAACTTTGCCCTGATTCGCTAGGGGCTCTTCAGTGTGAAAAAAGCCGTGAAAAGCCAACGACCTGTAAACCTAGACCTAAGGACCATCAAGCTCCCCGTCACTGCGTACACGTCCATTCTGCACCGTATCTCCGGCGTCATCCTGTTCATCGGCCTTGCCATCATGCTTTATGCACTGGGCAAGTCGCTGGGTTCCGAGGAAGGCTTCGGTGAGGTGAAGGCGTGTCTGACCAGCCCGCTGGCCAAATTCGTGACCTGGGGCCTGCTGTCTGCCCTGCTTTATCACCTCGTGGCAGGTGTACGTCACCTGATCATGGACATGGGTATCGGTGAGACGCTGGAAGGCGGCAAGCTGGGCTCGAAAATCGTGATCGTCATCTCCGTGGTGCTGATCGTTCTGGTGGGAGTTTGGGTATGGTAACCAATGTCACGAACCTGTCGCGTTCGGGCCTCTATGACTGGATGGCGCAGCGCGTTTCTGCGGTCGTTCTCGCGGCTTACTTCCTCTTCCTGATCGGCTACGTGGTCGCCCACCCAGGCATCGACTACACCCAGTGGCATGGTCTGTTCTCCAACAACGCGATGCGGATCTTCAGTCTGCTGGCCCTCGTTGCCCTGGGCGCTCACGCCTGGGTCGGCATGTGGACCATTGCAACCGACTACCTGACGCCTATGTCGTTCGGCAAGTCGGCAACTGCGATTCGTTTCCTGTTCCAGGCGGTATGCGGCGTTGCGATGTTCGCTTACTTCGTCTGGGGTGTGCAGATTCTCTGGGGTATCTGATCCATGGCTAGCATTCCAACCATTTCCTTCGACGCCATCATCATCGGTGGCGGCGGCGCCGGCATGCGCGCTGCGCTGCAACTGGCACAAGGCGGCCACAAGACTGCCGTGGTCACCAAGGTCTTCCCGACCCGTTCGCACACCGTATCCGCCCAGGGCGGCATCACCTGCGCCATCGCTTCGGCCGACCCGAACGACGACTGGCGCTGGCACATGTACGATACCGTCAAGGGCTCCGACTACATCGGTGACCAGGACGCTATCGAATACATGTGTCAGGAAGGCCCGGCTGCGGTCTTCGAGCTGGACCACATGGGCCTGCCGTTCTCGCGTACCGAAACCGGCCGTATCTACCAGCGTCCGTTCGGTGGCCAGTCCAAGGATTACGGTAAAGGTGGCCAGGCCGCCCGTACCTGTGCCGCATCCGACCGTACCGGTCACGCGCTGCTGCACACCCTGTATCAGGGTAACCTGAAGGCCGGCACCACTTTCCTCAATGAGTACTATGCCGTTGACCTGGTGAAAAACCAGGAAGGCGCCTTCGTTGGTGTGATCGCGATCTGCATCGAAACCGGCGAAACCATGTACATCAAGTCCAAGGCCACCGTACTGGCCACTGGCGGTGCAGGTCGTATCTACGCTTCCACCACCAACGCCCTGATCAATACCGGTGACGGTATCGGCATGGCCCTGCGCGCAGGCGTACCGGTTCAGGACATCGAAATGTGGCAGTTCCACCCGACCGGCATTGCCGGCGCCGGTGTACTGGTCACCGAGGGTTGCCGTGGTGAAGGTGGCTACCTGATCAACGCCCACGGCGAGCGCTTCATGGAGCGTTACGCGCCGAACGCGAAAGACCTGGCTGGTCGCGACGTGGTTGCCCGCTCCATGGTCAAGGAAATCATCGCCGGCAACGGCGTGGGCCCGAACAAGGACCACGTACTGCTGAAGCTGGACCACTTGGGCGAGGAAGTGCTGCACAGCCGCCTGCCAGGTATCTGCGAACTGTCCAAGACCTTCGCTCACGTCGACCCGGTCGTTGCGCCGGTTCCGGTCGTGCCGACCTGTCACTACATGATGGGCGGCGTTGCCACCAACATCCATGGCCAGGCCATCACCATGGATGAAGAAGGCAATGATCACATCATTCCTGGTCTGTTCGCTGTTGGTGAAGTGGCGTGCGTATCGGTTCACGGTGCCAACCGCCTGGGCGGCAACTCGCTGCTCGACCTGGTGGTATTCGGCCGTGCTGCCGGCCTGCACCTGGAGAAGGCACTGAGCGACGGTATCGAGCATCTCGATGCCAGCGACACCGATATCGATGTTGCCCTGAATCGCCTGAACAAGCTCAACGAGCGTACCACCGGCGAAGACGTTGCCAGCCTGAAGCGCGAGCTGCAGAGCTGCATGCAGAACTACTTCGGTGTATTCCGTACTGGCGAATACATGCAGAAGGGTATCGAGCAGCTGGCGGGTCTGCGTGACCGTATCGCCAACGTCAAGATCAATGACAAGTCCCAGGCCTTCAACACCGCGCGTATCGAAGCGCTGGAGCTGCAGAACCTGCTGGAAGTTGCCGAAGCTACCGCCATCGCGGCCGAAGCCCGTAAAGAGTCCCGCGGTGCTCACGCCCGTGAAGACTTCGAAGACCGTGACGACGAAAACTGGCTGTGCCACACCCTGTACTACCCGGGTGAGAAGCGCGTTGCCAAGCGCGGCGTCAACTTTGCGCCGAAGACTGTTCCAGCCTTCGAACCAAAAGTCCGGACTTACTAAGGGTGGCTGCTATGTTGAAAGTCGAAGTTTATCGTTACAACCCGGACACCGACTCGGCGCCCAAAATGGAGTCGTTCGACGTCGATACCGGCGGCAAGGACCTGATGGTGCTGGATGTATTGGCACTGATCAAGGAAAAGGACGAAGGTTTCTCGTACCGTCGCTCCTGCCGTGAAGGCGTTTGCGGTTCCGATGGCATGAACATGAACGGTAAGAACGGCCTGGCCTGCATCACCCCGCTGTCGGCGGTGGTGAAGGGCGGCAAGCTGGTTCTGCGTCCGCTGCCTGGCTTGCCGGTCATTCGTGACCTGGTGGTCGACATGAGCATCTTCTACAAGCAGTACGAGAAGGTGAAGCCGTTCCTGCAGAACGATACCCCGGCACCGGCCATCGAGCGCCTGCAGTCGCCGGAAGACCGCGACAAGCTGGACGGCCTGTACGAGTGCATTCTGTGCGCTTGCTGCTCGACTTCCTGCCCGTCGTTCTGGTGGAACCCGGACAAGTTCCTGGGCCCGGCAGCATTGCTGCAAGCCTACCGCTTCCTTGCCGACAGCCGCGATACCAAGACTCAGGAGCGCCTGGCGTCCCTGGATGACCCGTTCAGCGTATTCCGCTGCCGCGGGATCATGAACTGCGTAAACGTTTGCCCGAAAGGTCTGAACCCGACCAAGGCAATCGGTCACGTACGTAACATGCTGCTGCAAAGCGGCACCTGATACAACGTGTTGTACCTGCAGTAAGCCGAGGTGCGGGTGGTGAGCCCGCACTGAGGTAAAACCCGAACAAGGGCCCACAAAGCCCGCGTTCATTACCTATGAAGATATGAGACCAGCAGGGGCTTTCCGGGCTGGTACCCGGAAAATCAGCAGGATCCAGGTGGCGTGGTTCAGTCGCTGTTTTCGGACTTTTCCAGGTTTGTTCTGGCTCTCGCCGATCAGTCCCCTAATCGAGGGTGACCAAGCATGCAAGAAAGCGTGATGCAGCGCATGTGGGATAGCGCCCACCTTTCAGGTGGTAACGCTGCATATGTGGAAGAGCTCTACGAACTCTACCTGCACGACCCTAACGCTGTGCCAGAAGAGTGGCGCACTTACTTCCAGAAGTTGCCAGCCGACGGCAGCACCGCTACCGATGTATCGCACTCGACAATCCGCGACCATTTCGTACTGCTGGCAAAGAACCAGCGCCGCGCCCAACCGGTATCTGCCGGGAGCGTGAGCAGTGAACACGAGAAGAAGCAGGTTGAAGTTCTGCGACTGATCCAGGCCTATCGTATGCGCGGCCATCAGGCTGCCAAGCTCGACCCGTTGGGGTTGTGGCAGCGCCCTGCGCCTGTAGACCTGTCGATCAATCACTACGGCTTGACCAATGCCGATCTTGATACGACCTTCCGTGCCGGCGACCTGTTCATCGGCAAAGAGGAGGCGAGCCTACGCGACATCTTCGATGCACTCCAGAAGACATATTGTCGCACCATTGGCGCCGAATTCACCCACATCGTCGATTCCGAGCAGCGCAGCTGGTTCCAGCAGCGCCTGGAAAGCGTGCGCGGCCGTCCGGAGTTTTCCGCTGACGTGCAGGCCCACCTGCTCGAGCGTGTCACTGCCGGTGAAGGCCTGGAGAAGTACCTGGGCACCAAGTACCCGGGCACCAAACGCTTCGGCCTTGAAGGTGGCGAGAGCCTGATTCCGATGCTGGACGAAATGATCCAGCGTTCCGGCTCCTACGGCACCAAGGAAGTTGTCATCGGCATGGCCCACCGTGGCCGTCTGAACGTGCTGGTGAACACCTTCGGCAAGAACCCGCGCGAGCTGTTCGACGAGTTCGAAGGCAAGAAGATGAACGAGCTGGGCTCCGGTGACGTCAAGTATCACCAGGGCTTCTCCTCGAACGTGATGACCACCGGTGGCGAAGTTCACCTGGCGATGGCGTTCAACCCGTCCCACCTGGAAATCGTTTCGCCAGTGGTCGAGGGTTCGGTGCGCGCCCGTCAGGACCGTCGCAACGACACCGTTGGCGACAAAGTGCTGCCGATCTCGATCCACGGTGACGCAGCATTTGCCGGCCAGGGCGTGGTCATGGAAACCTTCCAGATGTCGCAAACCCGCGGTTTCAAGACCGGCGGCACCGTGCACATCGTGATCAACAACCAGGTTGGTTTCACCATCAGCAACCCGCTGGATGCGCGCTCCACCGAGTACGCCACCGACGTGGCCAAGATGATTCAGGCGCCGATCCTGCACGTGAACGGCGATGACCCGGAAGCGGTGCTGTTCGTCACCCAGCTGGCCATCGACTACCGCATGCAGTTCAAGCGTGACGTGGTGATCGACCTGGTCTGCTACCGCCGTCGCGGCCACAACGAGGCCGACGAACCTAACGGCACCCAGCCGCTGATGTATCAGCAGATCGCCAAGCAGCGCACCACCCGTGAGCTGTATGCCGAGGCACTGATCCAGGCCGGTCGTATCGACGCCGAGCGCGCCCAGGCCAAGGTCGACGAGTACCGCAACGCGCTGGACAATGGCCTGCATGTGGTGAAAAGCCTGGTCAAGGAGCCGAACCGCGAGCTGTTCGTCGACTGGCGTCCGTACCTGGGCCACGCCTGGACCGCGCGTCACGACACCCGCTTCGACCTCAAGACCCTGCAGGACCTGTCGGCCAAGCTGCTCGAGCTGCCGGAAGGCTTCGTCGTTCAGCGTCAGGTATCGAAGATCTACGAAGATCGCCAGAAGATGCAGGCCGGTGGCTTGCCGATCAACTGGGGTTATGCAGAAACCATGGCTTACGCCACCCTGCAGTTCGAAGGTCACCCGATCCGCATGACCGGCCAGGACATCGGCCGTGGCACCTTCTCGCACCGCCATGCGGTGTTGCACAACCAGAAGGACGCCAGCACCTACATCCCGCTGCAGAACCTGTTCCCGGGCCAGCCACGTTTCGACCTGTACGATTCGTTCCTGTCCGAGGAAGCGGTACTGGCGTTCGAGTACGGCTATTCCACCACCACGCCGAACGCGCTGGTGATCTGGGAAGCCCAGTTCGGCGACTTCGCCAACGGTGCGCAAGTGGTGATCGACCAGTTCATCACCAGCGGCGAGCACAAGTGGGGCCGTCTGTGCGGTCTGACCATGCTGCTGCCACACGGTTATGAAGGGCAGGGGCCGGAGCACTCCTCCGCGCGTCTGGAGCGTTACCTGCAGTTGTGCGCCGAGCACAACATCCAGGTTTGCGTACCGACCACCCCGGCACAGATCTACCACCTGCTGCGTCGCCAGGTGATTCGCCCGCTGCGCAAGCCGCTGGTGGTCCTGACGCCGAAGTCGCTGCTGCGCCACAAGCTGGCCATCTCGACGCTGGAAGACCTGGCAGAAGGCTCGTTCCAGACCGTGATCCCGGAAATCGATGCAATCGATCCGGCCAAGGTCGAGCGCCTGGTGCTGTGCAGCGGCAAGGTCTACTACGACCTGCTGGAAAAACGCCGTGCCGAAGGCCGCGAAGACATCGCCATCCTGCGTATCGAGCAGCTGTACCCGTTCCCGGAGGACGACCTGGTCGAAATCCTGGCGCCTTACACCAACCTCAAGCATGCGGTCTGGTGTCAGGAAGAGCCGATGAACCAGGGCGCCTGGTACAGCAGCCAGCACCACATGCGCCGTATCCTGGGCCGCCACAACAAGGCGCTGGTCCTGGAATACGCCGGCCGCGACGCATCTGCCGCGCCAGCCTGTGGTTACGCTTCGAAGCACGCCGAACAGCAGGAAAAACTGCTGCAAGACGCCTTCACTGTCTAACGCCTTCGCGCACCTGAAACCGAATTTAAGGAAACACAGATAATGGCTATCGAGATCAAAGCCCCAACCTTCCCGGAATCGGTTGCCGATGGCACCGTTGCCACCTGGCACAAGAAGCCGGGCGAAGCCGTCAAGCGTGACGAGCTGATCGTCGACATCGAGACCGACAAGGTCGTCCTGGAAGTACTGGCTACCGCTGATGGCGTGCTGGGTGACATCGTCAAGGGCGAAGGCGACACCGTCCTGTCCGACGAAGTACTGGGTTCGATCGTTGAAGGTGGTGCCGCTGCCGCGCCTGCCGCTGCCGCCGCACCTGCTGCTGCTCCGGCCGCTGCTGCTGCCGACGCTGGCGAAGACGACCCGATCGCTGCTCCAGCTGCCCGCAAGCTGGCTGAAGAGAACGGCATCGATCTGGCGACCGTTTCCGGTACCGGTAAAGGCGGTCGTGTCACCAAAGAGGACGTGGTTGCTGCTGTTGCCAACAAGAAGTCGGCACCTGCCGCTGCGCCAGCTGCCAAGCCTGCTGCCGCTGCTGCTGCCCCGGTCGTGGTTGCCGCTGGCGACCGCACCGAGAAGCGTGTACCGATGACCCGCCTGCGCGCCAAAATTGCCGAGCGCCTGGTCGAAGCACAGTCGAACATGGCCATGCTGACCACCTTCAACGAAGTCGATATGACCGAAGTCATGGCCCTGCGTTCGAAGTACAAGGACCTGTTCGAGAAGACCCACAACGGCGTACGCCTGGGCTTCATGTCGTTCTTCGTCAAGGCCGCCACCGAAGCCCTGAAGCGCTTCCCGGCTGTCAACGCCTCGATCGACGGCAACGACATTGTCTACCACGGCTTCGCCGACGTAGGTGTTGCGGTTTCCAGCGACCGTGGCCTGGTGGTACCGGTACTGCGTAACGCCGAGTCGATGAGCCTGGCTGAAATCGAGAACGGCATCGCCACCTTCGGCAAGAAAGCCCGTGACGGCAAGCTGTCGATCGAAGAAATGACCGGTGGCACCTTCACCATCACCAACGGCGGTACCTTCGGTTCGATGATGTCGACCCCGATCGTCAACCCGCCGCAGGCCGCGATTCTCGGCATGCACAACATCATCCAGCGCCCGATGGCCGTTAACGGCCAGGTTGTGATTCGCCCGATGATGTACCTGGCACTGTCCTACGATCACCGCCTGATCGATGGCAAGGAAGCAGTAACCTTCCTGGTGACCATCAAGAACCTGCTGGAAGATCCGTCTCGCCTGCTGCTGGACATCTAACCCTCTGGCTGCGTACCGTGCCGGCCCTGGCTTCGCCAGAAGCCATGCCGCGCGGTTCGCGGCTTGTAGCTTGTAGCTGATAAGGAATCTTTTATGACCCAGAAATTCGACGTAGTGGTAATCGGTGCAGGTCCTGGCGGCTATGTGGCTGCCATCAAGGCCGCACAACTTGGTCTGAAGACTGCCTGTATCGAGAAGTACACCGACGCCGAGGGCAAGCTGGCCCTGGGCGGCACCTGCCTGAACGTAGGTTGCATTCCTTCCAAGGCGCTGCTGGACAGCTCCTGGAAGTACAAGGAAGCCAAAGAGAGCTTCAACGTTCACGGTATCTCCACTGGCGAAGTGAAGATGGACGTTGCCGCGATGGTTGGCCGCAAGGCTGGCATCGTCAAGAACCTGACCGGCGGCGTTGCCACCCTGTTCAAGGCCAACGGCGTTACCTCGATCCAGGGCCACGGCAAGCTGCTGGCTGGCAAGAAGGTCGAAGTCACCAAGGCTGACGGCACTACCGAAGTCATCGAAGCCGAGAACGTGATCCTGGCATCCGGCTCGCGCCCGATCGACATTCCGCCGGCTCCGGTCGACCAGAACGTCATCGTCGATTCCACTGGCGCCCTGGAATTCCAGGCTGTGCCGAAGCGCCTGGGCGTTATCGGTGCCGGCGTGATCGGCCTGGAGCTGGGCTCGGTATGGGCTCGCCTGGGTGCTGAAGTCACCGTCCTGGAAGCGCTGGACACCTTCCTGATGGCTGCCGACACTGCCGTGTCGAAAGAAGCCCAGAAGACTCTGACCAAGCAAGGCCTGGACATCAAGCTGGGCGCTCGCGTCACCGGTTCGAAAGTCAACGGCAACGAAGTCGAAGTGACCTACACCAACGCCGAAGGCGAGCAGAAGATCACCTTCGACAAGCTGATCGTTGCGGTCGGCCGTCGTCCGGTAACCACCGACCTGCTGGCTGCCGACAGCGGTGTGACCATCGACGAGCGTGGCTACATCTTCGTTGACGATCATTGCGCCACCAGCGTACCGGGCGTATACGCCATCGGTGACGTGGTGCGTGGCATGATGCTGGCCCACAAGGCCTCGGAAGAGGGCATCATGGTGGTTGAGCGCATCAAGGGCCACAAGGCCCAGATGAACTACGACCTGATCCCTTCGGTCATCTACACCCACCCGGAAATCGCGTGGGTCGGCAAGACCGAACAGTCCTTGAAGGCCGAGGGTGTTGAGGTTAACGTAGGCACCTTCCCGTTCGCGGCCAGCGGTCGTGCGATGGCTGCCAACGACACCGGTGGTTTCGTCAAGGTCATCGCCGATGCCAAGACCGACCGCGTCCTGGGTGTACACGTGATTGGCCCATCCGCTGCCGAACTGGTGCAGCAGGGCGCAATCGCAATGGAATTCGGCACCAGTGCCGAGGATCTGGGCATGATGGTCTTCAGCCATCCAACCCTGTCCGAAGCGTTGCATGAAGCAGCGCTGGCAGTGAATGGCGGCGCCATTCACGTGGCCAACCGTAAGAAGCGTTAATCATAAGAAACCACGGCGGGCAGCCCGTCGTGAGTCTTGCGTGCATGACTCACCGCGGAACGTCCGCCGGACCGGATCACATGGGATAACCCGGGGTCAACGGTCACAGGTGGTGCGGCGCCAGTGATGGCGCAGCGCCGAAGCGCAGTACCTAACGAAGACGGTAAAAAGCATGAATCTTCACGAGTATCAGGGTAAGCAGCTGTTCGCTGAATACGGCCTGCCAGTTTCCAAGGGTTTCGCAGTCGATACCCCTGAGCAAGCTGCAGAAGCCTGCGACAAGATCGGCGGGAACGAGTGGGTTGTAAAAGCCCAGGTTCACGCAGGTGGTCGCGGCAAGGCGGGCGGCGTCAAGCTGGTTCGCAGCAAGGAAGACGCCAAGGCGTTCGCTGCACAGTGGTTGGGCAAGAATCTGGTTACCTACCAGACTGATGCCAACGGTCAACCCGTCTCCAAGATTCTGGTCGAATCCTGCACTGACATCGCCAAAGAGCTGTACCTGGGCGCTGTAGTCGATCGTTCGAGCCGCCGTATCGTGTTCATGGCTTCCACCGAAGGTGGCGTGGACATCGAGAAAGTCGCTCACGAAACGCCTGAGAAAATCCTCAAGGCCACCATCGACCCACTGGTCGGCGCTCAGCCGTTCCAAGGTCGCGAGCTGGCATTCCAGCTGGGCCTGGAAGGCAAGCAAGTTCAACAGTTCGCCAAGATCTTCGTGGGTCTGGCCAAGCTGTTCAAGGATCACGACCTGGCCCTGCTGGAAGTGAACCCGCTGGTTATCAAGGCCGACGGCGACCTGCACTGCCTCGACGCCAAGATCAACATCGACGCCAACGCCATGTACCGTCAGCCTAAGCTGAAAACCTTCCACGACCCGTCGCAGGACGACGCCCGTGAAGCCCACGCTGCCAAGTTCGAACTGAACTACGTTGCCCTCGAAGGCAACATCGGCTGCATGGTCAACGGTGCCGGCCTGGCCATGGGTACCATGGACATCGTCAACCTGCACGGCGGCAAGCCAGCCAACTTCCTCGACGTTGGCGGCGGCGCTACCAAAGAGCGCGTTACCGAAGCGTTCAAGATCATTCTGTCCGACAGCAATGTCGCGGCCGTTCTGGTCAACATCTTCGGCGGCATCGTTCGCTGCGACATGATTGCCGAAGGCATCATCGGTGCAGTGAAAGAAGTCGGCGTTAAAGTTCCGGTTGTTGTTCGCCTTGAAGGTAACAACGCCGAACTGGGCGCTAAAGTACTGGCAGAAAGCGGTTTGAACATCATTGCGGCAACCAGCCTGACCGACGCTGCTCAACAAGTTGTCAAAGCTGCGGAGGGCAAGTAATGAGCGTCCTGATCAATAAAGACACCAAAGTCATCTGCCAGGGCTTCACCGGCTCGCAGGGTACTTTCCACTCCGAACAGGCCATCGCCTACGGCACCAAGATGGTCGGCGGTGTAACCCCAGGCAAGGGTGGCACCACCCACCTGGGCCTGCCGGTGTTCAACACCGTCAAGGAAGCCGTGGAAGCTACCGGCGCTGACGCTTCGGTTATTTACGTTCCGGCTCCGTTCTGCAAAGACTCGATCCTGGAAGCGGCCTTCGGCGGCATCAAGCTGATCGTGTGCATCACCGAAGGCATTCCTACCCTGGACATGCTGGATGCCAAGGTCAAGTGCGACGAGCTGGGCGTTACCCTGATCGGCCCTAACTGCCCAGGTGTCATCACCCCGGGCGAGTGCAAGATCGGCATCATGCCGGGCCACATCCACCTGCCAGGCAAGGTGGGTATCGTGTCGCGCTCCGGCACCCTGACCTACGAAGCTGTGAAGCAGACCACCGACGCCGGCTTCGGCCAGTCGACCTGCGTCGGCATCGGCGGTGACCCGATCCCGGGCTCCAACTTCATCGACATCCTGAAGCTGTTCCAGGAAGACCCGAAGACCGAAGCGATCGTCATGATCGGTGAGATCGGCGGTTCGGCTGAAGAAGAAGCCGCGGCCTACATCAAGGCCCACGTAACCAAGCCAGTCGTTTCGTACATCGCCGGTGTTACCGCACCTGCGGGTAAGCGCATGGGCCACGCTGGCGCCATCATCTCCGGCGGCAAGGGCACTGCGGACGAGAAGTTCGCCGCCCTGCAGGACGCGGGTGTGAAAACCGTGCGTTCGCTGGCTGACATCGGCAAGGCCCTGGCCGAGCTGACTGGCTGGGAAGCCAAGAAGTAATACTGCTACACCCCCCACGCGCACAGAGGCCACCTTCGGGTGGCCTTTGTCGTATGTGGGGGTCGTAGGAGCGGGTTTACCCGCGAAGAGGCCGGTGCTGGCGATAGAGATTCTTCGACAGGTTTAATAGGAATTTTCACGCAGACGAATGTTTCAATCCGAGGATAATGCCTGCTGTCCTCGGTCGCACAGACGACAAACATGTACGCACATCGGACAAGCAGCACTGTGCCAGTGCGTTTGACTGACAAAACAGTTACATTACGCGTTCACTCTGTGCCCGTACCCCAAAAGGGAACGACACGCTAAACGGGTCTGGCCTATCAAGCCGGGCAGCATTTCCCCTCATCCAAAGGGAAATCCCCTCTCGAATCCCGATTTCAGCAGTGTGGTACTACCTTAAATGAAAGTTCTCAAAGGCCAGGATATCCTGGCGCTTGGCTTTATGACGTTTGCGCTTTTCGTGGGTGCAGGCAATATCATCTTCCCGCCTATCGTCGGTCTGCAGTCTGGCCCGCACGTATGGATGGCAGCCTTGGGCTTCCTGGTAACGGCCGTGGGCCTGCCGGTCATCACCGTGGTCGCCCTGGCCAAGGTCGGTGGCGGCATGGACGCCCTGAGCAGCCCGATCGGCAAGTTCTTCGGCGGCTTGCTGGCGGCCGTGTGCTACCTGTCGGTCGGCCCGCTGTTCGCTACCCCGCGTACTGCGACCGTGTCGTTCGAAGTGGGCGTTGCACCGCTGACGGGTGAGAGCCCGCTGGCACTGTTCATCTACAGCCTGGTGTACTTCGCCGTGGTGCTGGCCGTGTCCATGTACCCGGGCAAGCTGCTCGATACTGTGGGCCGCTTCCTGGCGCCGTTGAAGATCATCGCCCTGGCCGTGCTGGGTATTGCTGCTTTCGCGCTGCCGGCGGGTGGCATTGGTGAAGCACAGCCGGCCTATGCCGCCGCTGCATTCTCCAAGGGCTTCTCCGATGGCTACCTGACCATGGACACCCTGGGTGCCCTGGTGTTCGGTATCGTCATCGTCAACGCCATCCGTTCGCGCGGTGTCGAATCGCCGAAGCTGATCACGCGCTATGCCATCATTGCCGGCCTGATCGCCGGTGTCGGCCTGGCCCTGGTGTACATCAGCCTGTTCCGCCTGGGCGCCACCAGCCACGATATCGCGGCTGACGCTACCAATGGTGCGGCAGTGCTGCACGCCTATGTGCAGCACACCTTCGGCTCGCTGGGCAGTGGCTTCCTCGCCGTGCTGATCGCACTGGCCTGCCTGGTGACTGCAGTTGGCCTGACCTGCGCTTGCGCCGAGTACTTCAGCCAGATCCTGCCGCTGTCGTACCGTGCCTTGGTGGTGATCCTGGCTGGCTTCTCGCTGTTGATCTCCAACCTGGGCCTGACCAAGCTGATCATGTTCTCGATCCCGGTGCTCACTGCCATCTACCCGCCATGCATCGTGGTGGTGGGCCTGAGCTTCGTGAAGGACCTGTGGAACTCGCCGACCCGCATCCTGGCGCCCGTGATGCTGGTGTCGCTGGTGTTCGGCATGGTCGACGCGATCAAGGGCAGCAGCGTTGCCCACGTTCTGCCAGACTTCATGGCGCACCTGCCGCTGAGCGATCAGGGCCTGGCCTGGCTGGTGCCGTCGGTGGTGACCCTGGTGGGCGCCGTGGTGTTCGACCGCATGCTCGGCAAGCCGCGCGAGGCGCTGGCCTGATCTGGCACGTTGAAGCCTGAGGGCGGCACCGGCCACAAGCCAAAGGGTGCGCGCCAAGGGTGGAAACTGGAAAGCCCCGTATCCGAGAGGATATGGGGCTTTTTTATGTGGCGTACCGTCTATGTGGCTGGAAGAAGCACTGGTTTTTTGTGCTCAGAGTGTGTCTTTCCTTACTTGCCAGCGTCGAAACCCGGTCCCTATCCTCTAGGCACCTGGCCCTTTCGGGAACCCTGCATGAACTTCATCCAAAGCAACCTCAATAACCTGCTGGCCATTACCTGGTTCGCCCTGTGCTGGGGTGGTTACACTCGCTATGCGATCTGGAAGGGGCGCGACACCGCGTGCCTTGCCAGCGTGCTGCACCTGTACCGTGAAGACTGGATGCGCCGCATGCTGCTGCGCGACAACCGTATTGCCGATGCCAGTGTGATCGGCAACCTTGAGCGTAATGCATCGTTCTTTGCCTCCAGTACCCTGATCATCCTCGCTGGCATCCTGACCGTACTCGGCGCCTCGGACCGGGCGCTGTCGCTGCTGGCCGACCTGCCGTTGGTGCAGCAAACCTCCCAGGGCATGTCGGAGATCAAGCTGTTGTGCCTGGCTACAGTGTTTGTCTATGCCTTCTTCACGTTCAGTTGGTGCATGCGCCAATACAACTTCGCTGCCGTTCTTGTGGGGTCGGCGCCGATGATCGGTGAGCGCCTGGTGAATGAGCTGGAACGCAAGGCGTTTGCATCGCGGGCGGCACGGGTATTGTCGCTGGCGGCCAACCAGTTCAACCTGGGTTTGCGTTCGTATTACTTCGGTATGGCCATGTTGAGCTGGTTCATCAGCCCGTGGTTGTTCATGGCAATGAGTGTCGGGGTCGTGTTGATCCTGTACCGGCGAGAGTTCCATTCCGATGTGCTGGATGTGATGGTATTCACACCCACCGAAAGTGTGCCGAACGAGCCTGCGAAAGACAGTTCCATGGCAGGCAACTGAAACGTTTAATCTCCAAATTGCAAATACAAAAAAACCCGGCGAGCGCCGGGTTTTTATGTTTTAGCGAATTACTGCTTGGCAGGTTCAGCTGGCGCAGTTTCCGGAGCCGGAGTTGCCGGGGCGGCTTCTTCGGCGGCCTTCTGCTCGGCTTCGGCCTGATCTTTGGCAGCTTCGGCGTTTTCCTTGGCGGCTTCGTTCATTTTATCCTGAGCTTCGCCCGCTTTTTCCTGGGCTTGCTCGGCGTGTTGCTGTGCGTCCTGGGCTTTGTCTTCGCTCGCTTTATCGCAAGCGGCCAGGCCCATGGCAGCAGCCAGCATCAGAGCAAAAGCAAAAGGTTTACGCATGGGGGTGTATCTCCTTGGTGGAATAAGTGACTTGTTCCTTCGAGTGCCACTACACGGAATAAGTTCAACGAAGATTACAGATATATAACGCCCCGTTCTATATAGACTTTTTAACGAATTTATGCCGTTTCGGCTCGTGGGGTGGTAACAGTCAATGAGCGATTCAACCTTGATGCCCATGGCCGAGCGTTTTCTCTCGGCATTGAAACACTGCCAGTTGTTGCAGATGCGCGTGGCGAAGGCCGATGACGCTGGCATGACATTGATCCTGCCCTGGTCGCCAGCCATTGTAGGCAATCCGCAAACAGGCGCCGTGCATGGTGGTGCGTTGACCACGCTGATGGACACCACCTGCGGCATGGCCACGTTATGTGTGTTGCCACGCTTCGAAGTGTGCCCGACGCTGGACTTGCGTATCGACTACATGCACCCGGCCGAAGCCGGCAAGGACATCTATGGCCATGCCCAATGTTACCGCGTCACCCGCGACGTGATCTTCACCCGTGGCACTGCCTACCAGGACGACCCTGGGCAGCCCATCTGCCAGGTGGTGGGCACCTTCATGCGCCTGGGTCAGGAGATCAAGGGTGGCATGCGCTTTGGCAACAGCCTGAAGGAGAATGGGGCATGATTCCGCATGCGGTTCGCCAGCAACTCAATGCCGCCCATGCGCTGGGCGACTACCGGCCATTGCTGGCGCTGATCCCCTATGCCGGGTTGATCGGAATCGAATGCGAGCGTCAGGGCGATGACCTGCTGTTCCGCCTGCCAGCGAATGCGGACAACATCGGCAACCCGCTGTTGCCTGCTATCCACGGCGGGGTGATTGCCGGTTTCATGGAGCTGTCGGCAGCGCTTTACCTGTTGATCTACAGCGACAGCACCAGCATTCCGAAAATCATCGATTTTTCCATCGATTACCTGCGTGCCGGGCATTTTCGCGATACCTACGCCCAGTGCCAGCTGTGGCGCCAGGGTCGGCGTGTGACTAACGTCGCCATCACTGCCTGGCAGGGCGACCGGCAGTCGCCGATCGCCACGGCCCGTGCGCATTTCAAGATCGAACCGGAAAAGCCCTTGAAAACCTCCGGGCAGCCCCCATCTGCATGACATCCGCCGTTAAAGCAGGCCGCACCGGCTGCCAGGCGCCACTGCCATCAGACTGGAGTTTTGAAGACCATGAGTGTGGAGACTCAAAAAGAAACGCTTGGCTTCCAGACCGAGGTAAAGCAACTGCTGCACCTCATGATCCATTCCCTGTATTCGAACAAAGAGATCTTCCTGCGTGAATTGATCTCCAACGCCTCCGACGCTGCCGACAAGCTGCGCTTCGAAGCCTTGGCCAAGCCAGAGCTGCTCGAAGGCGATGCCGACCTGAAGATTCGCCTGAGCTTTGACAAGGACGCCGGTACCGTAACCCTCGAGGACAACGGCATCGGCATGAGCCGCGAAGACGTCATCGCCCACCTGGGCACCATCGCCAAGTCCGGCACTGCGGACTTCATGAAAAACCTCACCGGCGACCAGAAGAAGGACTCGCACCTGATCGGTCAGTTCGGCGTGGGCTTCTACTCTGCCTTTATCGTTGCCGACAAGGTCGACGTGTACAGCCGTCGCGCTGGTCAGCCGGCTGCCGAAGGTGTGCACTGGTCGTCCAGGGGCGAGGGCGAGTTCGAAGTCGCCACCCTCGACAAGCCCCAGCGCGGTACCCGCATCGTCCTGCACCTGAAGAAGGACGAGCAGGAGTTCGCCGATGGCTGGCGCCTGCGCAACGTGGTCAAGAAATACTCCGACCACATCGCTCTGCCGATTCAACTGCCGAAAGAGCAGGCCGCCGCTGAAGGTGAAGAGCAGCCGGTCGAAGAGTGGGAAACCGTCAACCGCGCCAGCGCCCTGTGGACCCGTTCGCGTACCGAGGTGAAGGACGAGGAATACCAGGAGTTCTACAAGCACATCGGCCATGACTTCGAGAACCCGCTGGCCTGGAGCCACAACAAGGTCGAAGGCAAGCTCGAATACAATTCGCTGCTGTACGTGCCGGCCCGCGCGCCGTTCGACCTGTACCAGCGCGAAGCACCACGCGGCCTGAAGCTGTACGTGCAGCGCGTGTTCATCATGGACCAGGCCGAGTCGTTCCTGCCGCTGTACCTGCGCTTCATCAAGGGTGTGGTGGACTCCAACGACCTGTCGCTGAACGTGTCGCGTGAAATTCTGCAGAAAGACCCGATCATCGATTCGATGAAGACCGCGCTGACCAAGCGTGTGCTGGATATGCTGGAGAAACTGGCGAAGAACGAGCCTGAGCAGTACAAGGGCTTCTGGAAGAACTTTGGCCAGGTGTTGAAAGAAGGCCCGGCCGAGGACTTCGCCAACAAGGAGAAGATCGCCGGCCTGCTGCGCTTTGCCTCCACCCATGATGGCAGCGGCGAGCAGAGTGTTGCCCTGGCTGACTACCTGGCCCGCGCCAAAGAAGGCCAGGACAAGATCTACTACCTCACCGGCGAATCGTACGCACAGGTCAAGAACAGCCCGCACCTGGAAGTCTTCCGCAAGAAAGGCATCGAAGTGCTGCTGCTGACCGACCGCATCGACGAGTGGCTGATGAGCTACCTCAATGAATTCGATGGCAAAGCCTTTGTCGACGTCGCCCGTGGCGACCTGGACCTGGGCAAGCTGGACTCGGAAGAGGACAAGAAGGCCCAGGAAGAAGTGGCCAAGGAAAAGGAAGGCCTAGTCGAGCGTCTGAAAGGTGCGCTGGGTGACAGCGTGGCCGAAGTGCGTGTATCGCACCGCCTGACCGATTCGCCGGCGATCCTGGCCATTGGCGAACAGGACCTTGGCCTGCAGATGCGCCAGATCCTGGAAGCCAGCGGGCAGAAGGTGCCGGAGTCGAAGCCCATCTTCGAGTTCAACCCAGGCCACCCGCTGATCGAGAAGCTGGACAACGAACAGAGCGAAGACCGCTTCGCCGAGCTGTCGCACATCCTGTTCGATCAGGCGGCCCTGGCAGCCGGTGACAGCCTGAAAGACCCGGCGGCTTACGTTCGTCGCCTGAACAAGCTGCTGGTCGAGCTGTCTGCTTGAGTTGATGCACAGGAAAGCCCGCTTCGGCGGGCTTTTTTCATGGTGAGCTAAGGAGTGCTTGATGAGTAAGGTAATCGTCGAATCGTTGGTTTATCACCTGTCCGGCAAAACCTATGAAAGCCGTCTGGTCTATGAACCCGGTGCGCTGCCAAAGCCCGGCCTGGTGATGGCACCGAACTGGATGGGCATCGGTGAAGGCGCGGAACGTATTGCCAAGGAAGTGGCCGAGAAGGGCTATGTGGTACTGATTGCCGACCTGTACGGGCAATCGGTGCGTCCGTCCAACGCCGACGAGGCTGGCGCGGCGATGATGCCGCTGAAGAACGACCGTGGCGAACTGCGCAAGCGCATGCAGGAGGCCTTGGCGCAACTGCTGGGGCAGTCGAAGGCGCTGCTGGAGCCGGGTAAGGTTGCCACTTTTGGTTTCTGCTTCGGCGGTTGCTGTGCGCTGGAACTGGCGCGTACCGGTGCCGACCTGCGTGCCGCGGTGTCGTTCCACGGCACCCTGGACACGCCGGACCCGCAGGATGCCAAGCGCATCAAGGGCTCGGTGCTGGTGTTGCATGGTGCTTCGGACCCGCTGGTGCCGAAAGAGCAGTTGCCGGCGTTCGAGGATGAGATGAACGCTGCCAAGGTTGACTGGCAATTGCTTAGCTATGGCGGGGCGGTGCACTCGTTTACCGACCCGAATGCCAATGTGCCGGGCAAGATGCAGTATGACCGGCGTACCTCGGAGCGGGCGTTCCGCTCCATGCATAACCTGCTGACAGAAGTGTTCCAGCGCTGAGAATGCAGGGGGCCGCTTTGCGGCCCATCGCCGGCAAGCCAGCTCCCACAAGTGCAGCATATGCCGCTCTTTGTGGGGGCTGGCTTGCCGGCGATGGGCTGCAAAGCAGCACCAGAATTAGCGGGGCAACTCGATTCTTGAGGTTTCCCCCGGTACCTCCGGCCAATCCCCCGTCGCCCACCTTGCCCTGGCCCGCTCGATCAGCTCCGGGTCGCTGGCCACAAAATTCCAGTTCATCCGCCGCGGCCCATCCAGCGGCGCGCCGCCAATCAGTACCAGCTGGCATTCACCCTCTGCATACAGCGTCACCTCGTCGCCTTCCGGCAGCACCACCAGGCTGCACGGCGCCACATCCTCATCATTCATCACCAGCTCACCATCAAGCAGGTACAGTGCCCGCTGCGCGTGCTCGTTCGGCACCAGCAATGTAGTCGCTGGCTGCATCTGTACATGTGCATAGAGGGTAGGGGACAGCACTGGCACCGGTGACTCCAGGCAGAACCCGCTGCCGGCAATCAAGCAGATGCGCACCCCCAGGTTGTCGCTGACCGGCAGGCTGGCTGCCGGGTGATGGCTGTAGCACGCCGGGCCTTGTTCATGCTCACGCGGCGACGCCAGCCATACCTGCAAACCGTGCAGGCGCGAGCCATGGGCCAGGGCATCTGCAGGCGTGCGCTCGACGTGGGCTACGCCGCTGCCTGCAGTCATCCAGCTGACATCACCGGGTAGCACCCGCTGGTCCGAGCCAAGGCTGTCCTTGTGCAGGATTGCCCCTTCGAACAGGTAGGTCAGGGTCGACAGGCCTATATGCGGGTGCTGGCGGATGTCCATGCCATGCCCTGGCGCGTAGTCGGTTTCGAGCATGTGGTCGAAAAACACGAAAGGGCCGACGCTGCGGCACTGTGCCGATGGCAACGGGCGCAGTATCGGCTGGCCCTCGACCGACTCGGCGCGGGGGTGAATGACCAACGGGCTGCTCATGAGGACGGCTCCAGGCGAGGTGGAAGTGTCCCAAGCATAACGGTTTGCCTGTTGTGGCTGAACCGTCTTGTTCACCGGTCGGTCTACCCTTTTCGGTACTTGGAGAAGGGAGCTGCCCCATGATTGCCAAAGCGCTGGCCTGCGTGCTGTTGTCTGCTTGTTTGTGCCAGGCGGTACAGGCGCGTGACTACCGCTACAGCGACGCCCACTTGCACTACGTTGATTTTTTTCAGGAAAGCGAAGGTATGCCGGCGCTGCTCAAGGCGATGGATGCAGCGGGGGTGGAGCAATCGATGATTTCGGGCATCCCGGTGGCCAAGAAATGGCACGAAGACGAGCCCAAGCGCCCACGCTATTACGCAGGCGACGATGCTGATGCCTACTGGTACAGCGCCACCGACATTTATGTGGCTGCCGCCCTGCAGCCGTTGCCAGTGGAGCAGCGTAAACGCTTTCATCCGTTTTTGACCGGCTTCAACCCGGTGGACAAGAATGCCGTCAGCCATATCGAGCGCATGCTCGATATGTATCCGGGGCTGTGGCAGGGCATTGGCGAGGTATTCACCCGTCACGATGACCTCACGGCGCTGACCAGTGGCGACACGCCGCGCGCCAACAATGAAGCCATGACGCGTATCTACCACCTGGCAGCCGAGCGTGACCTGCCGGTGCTGCTGCATTCCAACATCACTTCAAAGCGCGAACGCAATCCGCTGTACCTGGCGGAGATCGAAGAGCCGTTGCGCAATCACCCGCACACGCGGTTCATCTGGGCGCATGCCGGCAGCAGCATGGAAATTCACCGGCACCAGACGCAGATGGACTTTCTGCTGCCGGTACTGACCCGGCTGCTGGAGAATTACCCGAACCTGTATGTCGACTTGTCCTGGAGTGTGCTGCAGCCTTATCTTCTGGATGACAACGGCGTGCCGCGCAAGGCGTGGGTGGCATTGGTCGAGAAATACCCGGAGCGGTTCATGCTGGGGTCGGATGTGGTGGGGCGGTTTGGCAGCCTGGGCGAACAGATGCACGGGTTCAGACCGTTTCTGGATGCGTTGCCGGAGGCAGTGGCTAACAAGGTGGCGCGGGAGAACTTTCTGGCGGTGCTGCCCAAGGTTCACCAATAGCCTGTGCCGGCCCTTCGCGGGTGAACCCGCTCCCACAGGGTCCCCACAGTTCTTGAGGCTGTGGGAGCGGGTTTACCCGCGAAGAGGCCAGTACAGGCGGTACAAATGAAAACGCCCCGAACCTGTCGGGGCGTTTTGATTACTGCGTCGGCGCTTTACTTGCCTTCCCAGCGCTTGAGCACCAGGGTAGCGTTGGTGCCGCCGAAGCCGAAGCTGTTGCTCATGACCGTGTCGATCTTGGCGTTTTCTTCGGTTTTACGCAGGATCGGCAGGTCAGCGACTTCCGGATCCAGCTCGTCGATGTTGGCGGAGCCGGCGATGAAGTTGTTTTCCATCATCAGCAGGCAGTAGATCGCCTCGTGCACGCCAGCGGCGCCCAGCGAGTGGCCCGACAGGCTCTTGGTCGAGCTGATCTTCGGCGCCTTGTCTTTGAACACTTCGCGAACACCTTTCATCTCGGCAACATCACCGACTGGGGTCGAGGTGCCGTGGGTGTTCAGGTAGTCGATCGGGGTGTCGACGGTGGACAGCGCCTGCTGCATGCAGCGGATGGCGCCTTCGCCGCTCGGGGCAACCATGTCGTAGCCATCGGAAGTAGCGCCGTAGCCAACGATTTCGGCGTAGATCTTGGCGCCGCGGGCCAGGGCGTGTTCCAGTTCCTCGACCACCACCATGCCGCCACCGCCGGCGATGACGAAGCCATCACGGTCAGCGTCGTAGGCACGCGAGGCCAGTTCCGGGGTTTCGTTGCGCTTGGTCGACAGGGCGCCCATGGCATCGAACAGGAACGACTGGCTCCAGTGTTCTTCTTCACCGCCACCGGCGAAGACGATATCCTGCTTGCCCCACTGGATCTGCTCCAGTGCGGTGCCGATGCAGTGAGCCGAAGTGGCGCAGGCCGACGAGATCGAGTAGTTGATGCCCTTGATCTTGAACGGGGTGGCCAGGCAGGCCGAAACGGTGCTGCCCATGGTGCGGGTTACACGGTATGGGCCGACGCGCTTGACGCCTTTCTCACGCAGGGTGTCCAGCGCTTCCATCTGGTTCAGGGTGGAGGCGCCGCCGGAGCCAGCTACCAGGCCGGTACGCGGGTTGGACACCTGCTCTTCGGTCAGGCCGGAATCCTTGATCGCGTCCTGCATCGCCAGGTAGGCGTACGCCGCAGCGTGGCCGACAAAGCGATAGACCTTGCGGTCGATCAGTTCTTCGAGGTTGAGGTCGATGGACCCGGAAACCTGGCTACGCAGCCCCATTTCCTTGTATTCCGGGTTGTAACGGATACCCGGACGGCTGTTGCGCAGGTTTTCGGTGACGGTAGCTTTGTCATTGCCCAGGCACGAAACGATGCCCAGACCAGTGATAACGACGCGGCGCATGCGAATAACCCTTAGAAATTGTCAGTGGAGGTGAACACGCCGACCCGCAGGCCTTCGGCAGTGTAGATCTCGCGGCCGTCGACGCTGACCGAGCCATCGGCGATGGCCATGTTCAGCTTGCCCTTCAGGACGCGCTTGATGTGAATGTTGTAGGTGACTTTCTTGGCGCTAGGCAATACCTGGCCGAAGAACTTCACTTCGCCCGAACCCAGGGCGCGGCCACGGCCCGGTAGGCCCTGCCAGCCGAGGAAGAAGCCGACCAGCTGCCACATGGCGTCAAGGCCCAGGCAGCCCGGCATTACCGGGTCGCCTTCGAAGTGGCAGGCGAAGAACCACAGGTCCGGGGTGATATCCAGCTCGGCGACCAACTCACCTTTGCCGTACTTGCCGCCTTCTTCGCTGATATGGGTGATGCGATCGACCATCAGCATGTTCGGCGCGGGCAGTTGCGCATTACCTGGGCCGAACAGCTCACCGCGACTGCAGCGCAGCAGGTCTTCCCGAGTAAAGGCGTGTTGTTTGGTCATGCGAGCTCCTCAATAACCCCCTGTGGCAGGGGACGAATCTTCCCGACCGGCCCGAATAACCAACGGCTTCGGGGCGGTAGCCTACAGGTAGACTATTGCGTTGTGGTGAAAGTCACAGCGCACCTGGTGAAAGAAGTACAGGTGTGCACTGAAACGTCTATTTTCAGGTCCGATGAAGGTCCTGTCCAGTGTTTAAGACTGCCGCACTTTAGCATTTATCGCCAGTCGCGGTTGTCTGACCGGGTAACCAGCGTTGCAACACCCGCTGCAGTTCGGTGCGGCGCAAGGGTTTGCTCAGGTAGTCATCCATGCCGGCAGCCATGCATCGCTCGCGGTCACCATCGAGTGCGTTGGCCGTCAGGGCGATAATCGGCAGGCCGGCGCCATTGGCCAGCTGGCGGATGCGCCGGGTGGCTTCATAACCGTCCATGTGTGGCAGCCGGCAGTCCATCAGCACCGCAGCAAAGCGCTGCCTGCCGACCAGGTCGACCGCCTCAAGGCCATCTTCGGCTGTGCACACTGCCAGCCCCAGGCTGCGCAGCATGGCTTCGATGACGCTCTGGTTGACCGGATTGTCTTCTACCAGCAGTACCTGCCCATCATCCGCAGCGGGTGGCGGTGCATCGGTTGGGCGCGGCAGCGGCGCGGGCGCAGGGCTGGCCAGGGCAAGGGGCATTTCCAGGGTAAACGTCGAACCCAGGCCTGCACGGCTTTCGCCACGCAGCTTGCCACCCATGCGTTCGGCCAGGGTTCGGGCGATCGACAGCCCCAGCCCGGTACCGCCATAACGGCGGGAAATCGAACTGTCGGCTTGCTGGAAGGCGACAAACATCATTTCCAGGCGGTCGCTGTCGATGCCGATACCGGTGTCGCGCACGCTGCAGGTCAGCCATATCAGCTGCCGGTCAAGCACCTGCCAGCGCGCTTCGACCTGCACCTGGCCGCGCTCGGTGAACTTCAGCGCGTTGCCGATCAGGTTCAGCAGGATCTGGCGGATGCGTGTGGGGTCGCCATTCACCTGCAGCTGCTCCATGCCAGCCGGCAGTTGCAGGTGCAGGCCCAGGCCGCGTTGCTGGGCGCTGTGCTGGAACGACTGGACACTGCTGGTGATCAGCTCACCCAGGTTGAAGTCGATGTGTTCCAGCTGCAGTGCGGCCCGTTCGATGCGCGAGAAGTCCAGAATGTCGTTGATCACTTTCAGCAAGTGCCCGGTGGACTCGCTGGCCACTGCGGTGTACTCAGCCTGTTCATGGCTGAGCGTTGTGGTTTCCAGCAACTGCAGCATGCCCAGCACGCCATTCATCGGGGTGCGCAGTTCGTGGCTCATCATTGCCAGGAAGTCCGATTTGGCGCGGTTGGCCTGCTCGGCCTCTTCACGGGCCTTGATCAGTTCGGCAATGGCCTGCTTCTGTTCATCGCTGGCCTGCTCCAGGGCACTGGCCAGGTTGTTGATGTGGTGTGCCAAGTGGCCCAGTTCGCTGTCGTCGACCACCGGCAGGGGGGTGTTGTACTCGCCTTGCTGAATGGCCTTGACTGCATGGCCCATGTCGCTGATCGGCTTGGCCAGGCTCAGGGCCAGGCGGCGAGCCAGCAAAAAGGTAAACAACAGGGCGAACAGCGCGAGGATGCCGGCCTTGATCACGATTTCCTGCTGACGCTGGCTGAACGCGTCATCGGACATGCCGACGATCACCCGGCCCAGATAGTCGTCACCGATGGCTGGGAAGGTGGTTTTGCCCTGTTGCAGGAAATCGTTGTCCAGGCGGATCTGCTGCAGGCGGATGGGGGCCTGGAACACTTCGACCTGCTGCGCCCGGTTGGTGCTTTCATCGGACTGCTCGACGTATACCAGGATGTGGTTGCGGCTGTCCTGCACCTCGAGGAAGCGCACGTGCGGGATGCTGAGGGTGGCACGCATCAGGCCTTCGAGTACTTCGTTGTTGCCGGAAATTACGCCGTATTCCGACGCGGGTGCCAGCTGGTTGGCGATCAGTTGCCCCGTGTGGTTGAGTTCCTGGCGCAAGTCCTGGATACGCACGAAGGTAAAGAAGCTGATCAGCAGCAAGGTCAGCAGCAGGGCCGGGCCGAGGCTGATGATCTGGGTGCGGGTATGAATGTCCCAGCTCAGGCGCTTGCTCATGGGGTGGGTTCTCCTTCGGCCAGAACCTTGGCGGCGGCGTTCGGATCGATCGGTTCAAGGCCCAGGGCGCGAGCCACCTGCTGGTTGCCACTGACACCGTAGTGCGCCGGGTACAGGCTGCGCGGCCAGCGCGCGGGTGGCTGGTCGAGCAACTGGTCCAGTTCTGCCAGCCAGTCGTCCTGGTCGCTGTAGCTACTGGCCAGGGCGCCGGCGCGAACGAAGCCCGCGTTCGGGCCGATCAGTGCCATTTGCCGGCTGTAGCTGCTCAGCAACAGGTTCTTTGCGGTCTTGGAGTTGTACAGGTCGGGGTCGTCCACACCGAGCAATACGTCACTGCTGCCCAGCAGGTGCTGCAGCGGCCGGTTGTCACGCGGGTCGGTCCAGTCCTGGGCCACGATCTCCAGGCCCAGCGGGCGTGCGGCATGGCGCAATTCGTCGAGCAGGAAGCGGCTGTGTTCACCGTACAGCACGCCGATGCGCTGGGCCTGCGGCAGCAGGTAACGCACCAGGCGCAATTGCCGGCCCGGCGGTGCATCACTCCACAGCAAGGTAAGGAACGCGGGGCGCGACTTTCCCAGGCGCTGTTCAGCCTGTACCCGGCTGACCCGCATGGCCAGGGCCGGTGGGCCGGCGGTTTCGCCAAGTCGCCACTCCAGTGCGGCATTATCCAGCAGGATCAGGCGCTGGTCAGTCTTTAGCTTGCCCGGGCGGGGGAGGTCGGCGGTGGTCTGGAAATGCACATGGTCATGCGGCCGGCGGTTTTCCAGTGCAGCGACGAAACTGCGGATGCCGGGTTGGTCTTCGGCACCGATCAGCAGGATCTCGCTGGCCGACAAAGGCCCGAGCGGCCATAGGCACAGCAGCAGCAGGCGCAGCAGCAAGGCCATCAGAACTCCAGCTCCGCGCTGACGCTCAGGCGATGGCGGCTGTCGAAGCGGTTCTGCACCGACGTGGTCGGCTCATCGTCCAGGCGCTGTTGCCACAACGCCGCCAGTTCCAGGTTGCTGCCATACACCCGAAAGCGCTTGGCCAGGCGCAGGTCCAGGCGCTCGTAGCGGTATTCGTTGAGTGCATCGTCGCCGTAGTAGAACAGTGCGCTCGACCAGCCGGCGCCCCATTCGTGCATCCACCCGGCCGAGCCGCTGTTGCGGGCGCTGAGGCGGCGGTCGTCGGGGTTGCTGGCCCAGGCGTCTACGTAGGCGTAGGTCAGGCGCAGGCGGTCGTGCAGGCCGGGGCGCCAGTCCAGTTGCGCCTCGCTGCCGGTGAAGCGGGCTTTGTTGGTGTTGCTGGCGATGTACTGGTTGTTCTTCAGCGGCTCGCTGATCATGCCGGTGATTTCGTCGTAGAACAGCTTCACGTCCATGCTCAGGTCGATGTCGCTGAAATAGCCGTTGTAGCCCAGCTCGCGCGAGCGCATGCGCTCTTGTTCAAGGTCGCCGGGGCCGCGGGTCTTGACGAAATACCCGCCGTTTTGCAAACCGAATGCGTTGGGGGTCAGGTTCTTGACCGTGTAGCTCCAGTTGACGTTGTTCTCGAACATGTCAGGCGAACGCACGGCCTCGGAATACACCGCGCGCAGGCCATGGCGCGGCGTGATCAGGTAGTTTATCGCGACACGTGGGGTCAATGAGCTGCCGGACAGTTGCGAGTCCTCGAACATGGCGCCGCCCTGCAGGATCCAGTGCTCGTCGGCGCGCCATTCCAGCTGGCCGAACAAACGCCAGGTCTGGTCGTCGAGGCTGCCGTTGAAATAGGTCTTCGAGTCGGCACGATCATAGCGGTAGTTCATGCCGCTGAGCAGGCGCAGGCTGTCGGTCAGGCTCAGGGTGTCCTGGATTTCCAGGTCATAGCGGGTTTCTCGCGTGCTCTGGTCGACATCGCCACAGACCGGCTGGCTACCGCCGGCTTTCCATTGTTCCTGTACTTTGTTCGACAGCGCGCTGAGCACGGGATCGCTGGTGGCAGGCAGGTCACCCAGGGCGACGCCACGTGCCACTTTTTCGGCGAAATCGGGGTTCATCTGCCAAAGCTGGGTCAACTCGCTGCTGAACGACTGCAAGGCATCACAGGCGCGCCAGACCTGCTGGCGGTCAAAATGCTGCGCCGAACCCTGGACATACAGGCTGTGTTCGGCGTTGAAATCCTTGGTCCAGCGCAATGAACCGGCGTAGTCCTTGGCATTGACGTCGGCGTTGTCGCCAGCTTCATATTTGGCGAACACCGGTTGGTAGGTATAAGGCCGCTGGTTGCTGCCTTCTTTCGCCGCCAGTTGCCATTCCAGGGTCTGGTCGACTGCCAGGTTGTGGCTGGCACTGAGGTTGAAGCGGTTCAGGCGGCGGGTGTCACGGTAGTCCTGGCCGAACTGGTTTTCGTCGAAGCCGTCGTCCTGCTGGCCGGACACCGACAGGCGCATGTCGCCGCCCTCCCAGCCGAAACCGTGGCTCAGGTAGTAATCGTTGATGCCGTCCTCACCGCGGGTAAGCTTCAGGCGTGTGCCATGGCTGTCGGCAGGATTGCGGGTGAGGATGTTGACCACGGCCATCAGCGCATTGGCGCCGTAACTGACCGTGTTCGGGCCACGAAACACCTCGATGCGCTCGATATCCTCCATGGCCAGTGGAATGTCGCTCCAGTCCACCGTAGCCAGCCCGGCGCGGTATACCGAGCGGCCATCGATCAGGACTTGCATGCGCCGTGCGTCGTTGACGTTGCTGCCATGGTAGTTGACCGTGGGCTGGTTGCCGGCACCGTAGCCGATCATCATGCCCGGCACCAGACGCAGCAATTCGGGAATGTCACGGGCACCGCTGGCGCGGATCAGCTCGCTGTCGAGCACGGTCATGCTGCCTGGTACCGCTGCCGGGGACTGTTTCAGGCGTGTGGCGGTCAGAACCTGTGGCAGGTCGGTGTTGCCGATGAACAGGTCGTCAGCCACGGCCGGGCCGCCGAGCAGGGCAGTCAGGATGAGCAGGCGCGGGTACGGGGGCGTGCCAGGGAACACAGAGCAGCCTTGTATCGGGATTTAAACAGGCATGGTAACTGACCTTGGCGCATTTGCCAGTGGGTGTTGGGCGTACGTCTTGAAATGTGCAGCGCGGCGAAAATCGAGCGCCGCCCGCGCGGCGCTTCGCGGGCAAGCCCGCTCCTACGTTTGTTTCGGGCCAATTATGCCTGTGGGATTTGCGCGCGAGCGCCTTGGCGCTTGTCTCCATATCGCGTCGCACGAACAGGGCGGTCGCGCGCGTCTGGCACAGGCGATACTGGCCAGAAACAAACGTAGGAGCGGGCTTGCCCGCGAAGCGCCGCGCGGGCGGCGCTCGATCTCACAGGCGCTGAAAATGTTGCGGCGAACACCTGCGGCGCTCGATCTCACAGGCGCTGAAAATGTTGCGGCGAACACCTGCGGCGCTCGATCTCACAGGCGCTGAAAATGTTGCGGCGAACACCAGCGGCGCTCGGTCTCGACGGCACCAAAAATGCCATGCTGAACACTGCGAACGCCCCGGCACTGGTTCTGTAGCAGGCGAGCCGTATAATGGCGGGGTCGCCACTTAACTTTTGGCTTTAACGGATTGAATATGACTGAACAGCAACCTGTTGCAGTTCTGGGGGGCGGCAGCTTCGGCACCGCCGTGGCGAACCTGCTGGCGGAAAACGGTGTGCCGGTGCGCCAATGGATGCGCGACCCGGCGCAGGCCGAGGCCATGCGCGTCAATCGCGAGAACCCGCGCTACCTCAAGGGCGTTCGCCTGCACGATGGGGTCGAGCCAGTCAACGACCTGCTGGCCACCCTGCAGGCCAGCGAGCTGGTGTTCGTTGCCCTGCCATCCAGCGCCTTGCGCAGCGTGCTGGCGCCGCATGCCGAGTTGCTGCGCGGCAAGGGCCTGGTCAGCCTGACCAAGGGTATCGAGGCGCAGAGCTTCAAGCTGATGAGCCAGATCCTCGAGGAAATCGCCCCGGAGGCGCGCATCGGCGTGCTGTCGGGGCCCAACCTGGCCCGTGAAATCGCCGAGCACGCGCTGACCGCAACAGTGGTCGCCAGCGAGGACGAAAAGCTGTGTCAGCATGTGCAAGAGGTGTTGCACGGCCGTACGTTCCGCGTTTACGCCAGTGCCGACCGCTTTGGCGTCGAACTGGGCGGGGCGCTGAAAAACGTCTATGCGATCATCGCCGGCATGGCCGTTGCGCTGGGCATGGGCGAGAACACCAAGAGCATGCTGATTACCCGGGCCCTGGCCGAAATGACCCGCTTTGCTGTCAGCCAGGGCGCCAACCCCATGACCTTCCTCGGCCTGGCCGGTGTCGGTGACCTGATCGTCACCTGCTCCTCGCCCAAGAGCCGTAACTACCAGGTGGGCTTCGCGCTGGGCCAGGGCCTGAGCCTGGAGGAGGCGGTCAACCGCCTGGGCGAAGTCGCCGAGGGTGTGAACACGCTCAAGGTGCTCAAGGCCAAGGCGCAGGAAGTGCAGGTGTACATGCCGCTGGTGGCTGGCCTGCATGCCATCCTGTTCGAAGGGCGCACCCTGAACCAGGTAATCGAGCACCTGATGCGGGCTGAGCCCAAGACCGATGTCGATTTCATTTCCATCAGCGGTTTCAACTGAGCGAACAGAACAAGGAGCGGTACATGAACGATACCCCGGAGCGCGCCCAGCGCGAGTCGATCATCCTGCGGGTGCTGTGGATGTTGGTGTTCCTGGTGGTCTGGCAACTGGCCGAACTGCTGCTGGGCGGCCTGGTGCTGGTGCAACTGATCTACCGCCTGGTATACGGCGCACCCAGCATCAGCCTGATGAATTTCGGTGACAGCCTTAGCCAGTACCTGGCGCAAATCGGCCGTTTCGGCAGCTTCCACACCGACCAGAAACCTTGGCCGTTTGCTGACTGGCCGGCACCGCGCGCGCCGGAAGGCGAAGCTGGGCACGCTGTGGCGCCGGCCCCGCACCCGGTGCGTGACGAGGAACCCAAACTGTGAAGCTGTGGGTGCTGCGCCACGGTGAGGCAGAACCACGGGCCAACACCGATGCCGAGCGCCGCCTGACGGCCCACGGTCGCGAACAGGTACTGCACAGCGCCGCCCGCCTGCTGGGGCAGCCATTGCAGGCGATCATTGCCAGCCCCTACGTACGCGCTCAGCAAACGGCGGCGTTGGTGCATGACACCCTGGGCTTCGCAGAACCGGTGCGCACCGTACCTTGGCTGACCCCGGAGAGTGATGTGCAGCAGGCTATCGGTGAACTCGAACGGCTGGGGCTGGAGCATGTGCTGCTGGTCAGTCACCAGCCGTTGGTGGGCATGTTGGTAGGTGCGTTGGAGCATGGTCACAAGCAACAGCCGGCGGCCATGAGCACTGCCAGCCTGGCCGAGCTGGAAGGGGAGTGGCCGCTGGCCGGGTTGATGACCCTGCGTGCGCTCGACTCACCTGTTTGAGCCTTTGCGGCCGCTGTGCGGTCCATCGCCGGCAAGCTTGCTCCCGCAGCTGCATCGCAGCCTCGACATGCGCAAGGCAACTGGCATTTTTGCCAGTTGCCGCAGTTGATGGCCCCTTGCTAGCGTTGCTCAAAAGCAAACAGGCAGGGAGCGGCGAATGAGCGGTGTAATGTGGGAGATGTTGTGCTCCTTGGACCTGCAGGCCACCATCGACCAGGTTGACCAAGGCACCCCGCTGGATTTCGCCCAGTACAGCCTGTTGCGTGAATCGGCCGATGCCAAGCTTTACCATCTGATGCGCAAGGTCGAGGGCAATACAGAACTCAAGCCTGAGGCAAGGCAACAAAGCGAGCAGGACCTTCTTGGACTGCAGGACGCCTGCCAGCGGGTATCCCACCTGCTGCAGAGCAGCTGCCTGGCCTTGCGCCGCCTGCAACTGGATTACCACGACCAGCGCCTGGCCTGTGAAGCGCTGGAGAGCCAACTGGCCTACATGCAGGCCTGCTTGCGGCGGTCGCTGGACAGTTTCGACCGGTCCTCATGGCCTGATCGCCACCGCCGATGACCTTTCCGGACATTGCCCAAAGCCCCTTCGATACCGACAATGGGCCATTATCCCTGTCCGGATCAGGCGCCATGTCGCAGCAGATCTTCTTCGCCCATGCCAACGGTTTCCCCTCGGCCACCTACGGCAAACTGTTCGCCGCACTGGCACCGGACTATCAGGTGCAACATCTGGCCCAGCATGCGCACGACCCACGCTTTCCGGTAGACGACAACTGGCACAGTCTGGTCGATGAGCTGCTGTATCACCTGGCGCAGCAGGATCAGCCCGTCTGGGGCGTTGGCCATTCGCTGGGCGGGGTGCTTCACCTGCACGCAGCGCTGCGCTGCCCCGAGTTCTACCGTGGGGTGGTCATGCTCGACTCGCCGGTGCTCACCCGTGCCGATCAGTGGCTGCTGCGCACGGCCAAACGCTTTGGTTTCATCGACCGCATCACCCCGGCCGGTCGCACCCTGGGGCGCCGTGAAACCTTCAATGACCGCGAAAGTGCCCGTGATTATTTTGCGGGCAAGTCGCTGTTCCGGCATTTCGACCCCGAATGCCTCGACGCCTATGTTGAACATGGCCTGCAGGCAATGGAGCAAGGCCTGCAGCTGCGCTTCGACCCGGCGACGGAAATCAGCATTTACCGCAGCATCCCGCATACCAGCCCCGCCCCCGCGCGACAGTTGCAGGTGCCGCTGGCCATGGTGCGTGGCGACCGTAGCAACGTCATTCGGCGCCACCACACCCTGGCTGTGCGTGGCATGCCCATGGGGGAGTACCACAGTGTGCCGGGCGGGCACATGTTCCCGCTGGAGCAGCCGGCCGATACCGCCAGCCTGATCAAGGGCCTGTTCGACCGCTGGAGCCAGGCATGAGCGCGCAGGTCGAGGAAATCCGCCTGAGCCTGGGTCATATCGAACTGGCCGCGCACCTGTTTGGCCCCGAAGACGGCTTGCCGGTGATCGCCCTGCATGGCTGGCTGGACAACGCCAACAGCTTTGCCCGCCTGGCGCCGCAACTGCGGGGCCTGCGGATTATCGCCCTGGACCTGGCCGGGCATGGCTACTCGGAGCACCGCCCGCTCGGTGCCGGCTATGCCCTGGCCGACTATGCCCATGACGTGCTGCGTGTTGCCGAACAACTGGGCTGGCAGCGTTTTGCCCTGCTGGGGCATTCGCTGGGGGCCATCATTTCGGTTCAGCTGGCCGGCGCATTGCCGGATCGGGTTAGCCACCTGGCCTTGATCGATGGCGTCATCCCGCCAACAGGCGCCGAGCAGGATGCCGGTGAGCGCCTGGGCATGGCACTGCAGGCCCAGCTACGCCTGGATGGCAAGCGCAAATCGGTCTACACGACGCTGGAGCAGGGCGTGCAGGCGCGCATGAAAGGCATGGTCGCGGTCAGCCGCGAGGCGGCCGAACTGTTGGCCCAACGCGGCCTGATGCCGGTGCCCGGCGGCTATAGCTGGCGCAGCGACAGCCGCCTGACCCTGCCGTCGCCGGTGCGCCTGAGCGAAGCCCAGGCCATGGCCTACGTGCGCCGGGTAGGTTGCCCGGCGCAACTGGTGGTAGCCGCCGATGGCATGCTGGTGCGCCACACCCGTCTGTTGGAGCAGCTACCCTTTGAGCAGGTGACACTGCCGGGTGGTCATCACCTGCACCTGAATGATGAACAGGGCGCGGCCCTTGTCGCAGACTGTTTCAATCGCTTCTTTGGCTTTGCTTGACTTGCACCGGACAAGTGTCGAGGCTTGGCGGGTTGAAAGGGAGACAACCATGCAACTGCCAGACATCCTGGAGCTTCACCTCGGCGCAGGGCGCCGCCTGGGTCGCCGATGAGCGCGCCTTCAGCCATCCGTACTGCCATCGCCGCCTGCCTGGTGTGCACCAGCCCCCTGTTGTGGGCCGGCAGCTTGCCGGTGCCTCAGGACGCCAAGGTGGTCGACCAGCGCCGGGCCGCGGAGCAGGAGCGCGTCTATCCGATGGGCCCGCTGCGCAAGATCAGTGGCCGCCTGAGGGTTGACGACAAGGTCGAAAGCCGCGGCCAGGTCAGCTCGGTCACCTACGAACTGCCGGTCGAACGTACCGCCCGCGAAGCCTTCACCAGCGCGCGCGAAGCGCTGCAACGCGACGGTGGTTACCCCTTGTTCTGGTGCCAGGGCCGCGATTGTGGCGAGGCCAGCCTGTGGGCCAACGATGTATTTGCCAATGCCCGCCTCAACGGTGGCGACGAGCAGCAGGCGTTCATCCTGCTGCGCCGCTCGGCAGAGGAGGCCGACACGCTGGTAGCGCTGTATAGCGTTACCCGTGGCAACCGCCGCGCTTACCTGCATGTGGAAGAGTTCGTTGCCGGCAGCCCGCTGGGCGAGCTTCTGCCGACTGCGGCCACGGTACTGCGCGAAATGCGTGACACCGGCAAGCTCGACTACCCTGACCTGACCGCGCCGCAAGACGCCTGGGTCAATCTGCTGGCCCGTAGCCTGAACCTCGACAGCACCTTGCGCGCGAGCCTCAGTGGCGCCCAGGCCGAAGCCTGGCGCGAAGCACTGGGCAAGGCCGGTGTACGCAATGGCCGCCTTGAAGTCGGCAGCGCGCCTACAGACGGCCTGCACCTTGAACTGATCCGTTGAACGAGCACTACCATGGTTAACAATGATCGCCTGCTGGTCCAGATACTGCTGCTGGCGTTGCTGGGTGCCGGCCTGTGGGTAATGGCTCCGTTCATTTCGGCGTTACTGTGGGGGGCCATTCTGGCCTTCGCCAGCTGGCCGTTGATGCGTTTGCTGACGCGGGTGCTGGGTGGGCGTGAAACCCTGGCGGCCAGCTTGCTGACCACTGCCTGGATCCTGATCGTGGCGCTGCCGCTGGTGTGGCTGGGGTTCAACCTGGCCGACCACATTCGTGATGCCACGGCGTTCGTGCGTGACGTGCAGGTCGACGGCCTGCCCGATGCACCGGCCTGGCTGGGTGGCATTCCGTTCGTGGGCGAGCGCCTGGTCAATTGGTGGCAATCGCTGGATCAGCAGGGCGCAGCGTTGCTGGCCTCGGCCAAGCCCTACTTCGGGCAGGTGGGTAACTGGCTGCTGGCACGCAGTGCGCAGATCGGCAGCGGTGTGCTGGAGCTGACCCTGAGCCTGGTGTTCGTGTTCTTCTTCTATCGCGACGGGCCGCGCTTGTCGGCGTTCGTGTTGCGCTTGCTGCATCGGCTGATGGGCGAGCGTGCCGAGTACTACCTGGAGCTGGTGGCAGGCACGGTACAGCGGGTGGTCAACGGGGTGATCGGCACGGCGGCTGCACAGGGCCTGCTGGCGTTGATCGGTTTCCTGATTGCCGGCGTGCCGGGGGCTATCGTGCTGGGCCTGGTGACCTTCATGCTCAGCCTGATCCCCATGGGGCCGCCCCTGGCCTGGGTTCCGGCCACCGGCTGGCTGGTGTGGAAGGGCGAGTACGGCATGGCGGTGTTCCTGGGTATCTGGGGCACGTTTGTGATCAGTGGCGTGGACAACGTGCTCAAGCCATACCTGATCAGCCGGGGCGGTAACCTGCCATTGGTGATCGTGTTGCTGGGCGTGTTCGGTGGCCTGCTTGCCTTTGGCTTCATCGGCTTGTTCATCGGGCCGACCTTGCTGGCGGTGGGTTACAGCCTGCTGCTGGACTGGAGCCGTAACGCTGCGTCGCAGCCACCTCAGCAGTAAGCCTGCCACGGCCCTTTCGCGGGTAAACCCGCTCCCACAGGGATTGCGCATGCCTTGAGGTAAGCACCCAACCTGTGCGGGTTTACCCGCGAAGAGGCATTTACAGATGCCCATAACCTTGATCTTTACGCTTACTTTATTCCTACCCTCACCCCTCGATCTCGCCCCTTTACGCCCCTCCCTCAGACAATTTCCCCAAAGCGGCCCAAGCCGTACCACGGGGAGAACCACTCATGAACATGCTCGACGGGCTGTCACTGCTGCTGGCAGTGGCCTTGGCGTTTTATCTGCTGGTGGCGCTGCTGCGCGCCGATCGCAGCTAAGGAGCGGCCATGCACGGTTACGATTACGCCTTGCTCCTGGCATTCTTTGCCATCGTGTTTCTGCCAGCACCCTGGCTCGGGCGGTTCTACTACAAGGTCATGGAAGGCCAGCGTACCTGGCTGTCGCCGCTGCTGGGCCCGGTCGAGCAGGCCGGCTACCGGCTGGCGGGGGTGGACGCCAGCCAGGAGCAGAACTGGCGGCAGTACACCCTGGCGTTGCTCGCCTTCAACCTGGCTGGCTTCCTGCTGCTGTTCGCGGTCTTGCTGTTGCAGGGTTACCTGCCCTTCAACCCGCAGCACTTGCCTGGCCAGGAATGGTCGCTGGCGTTCAACACGGCCGTCAGCTTCGTTACCAACACCAACTGGCAGGCCTACAGTGGCGAGGCGTCGGTCAGCTACCTGAGCCAGATGCTTGGCCTGACCGTGCAGAACTTTGTCAGCGCCGCCACGGGGCTGGCCGTGCTGGTAGCCCTGTGCCGGGGTATTGCCCGGCGTAGCACTGCGACGCTGGGCAACTTCTGGGTCGACATGACCCGAGCTACACTCTACGGCCTGCTGCCGCTGTGCCTGCTGCTGGCGCTGTTGCTGGTATGGCAGGGCGTACCGCAAACCTTCAGCGATTATGCCCACGCGTTGACCTTGCAAGGTGCCGACCAGACCATCCCGTTGGGCCCGGCCGCCAGCCAGATTGCCATCAAGCAACTGGGCACCAACGGCGGCGGCTTCTTCGGCGTCAATTCGGCACACCCGTTCGAAAACCCCACGGCCTGGAGCAACCTGTTCGAGGTGGCGTCGATCATCCTCATTCCAGTGGCCCTGGTGTTCACCTTCGGCCACTACGTGAAGGACCTGCGCCAGAGCCGCGCCATCCTCGCCTGCATGCTGGCCCTGTTCCTGATTGGCGGTAGTACGGCGCTGTGGTCCGAGCACCAGCCCAACCCGGCCCTGGAAAGCGCGCAAGTGCAGCAAAGTGCCCCCATGGAGGGCAAGGAGAGCCGCTTCGGCACCACCGGCTCGGTGTTGTGGATGGTGACCACCACTGCCGCATCCAACGGCTCGGTCAATGCCATGCACGATAGCCTCAACCCGCTGACCGGCATGGTGGCAATGGTCAACATGATGGTGGGCGAGGTGATCTTCGGCGGCGTTGGCGCCGGGCTGTACGGCATGCTGCTGTTCGTGCTGATCGCGGTGTTCCTGGCCGGGTTGATGATTGGCCGTACCCCCGAATACCTGGGCAAGAAGCTGCAAGCCCGTGAAGTGCAACTGCTGGTGGCGACGTTGCTGGTGATGCCGGTCGGTGTGCTGGTGCTCGGCGCCCTTGCCGCCAGCCTGCCAGGCCCGGCAGGTGCGGTCAGCAACCCAGGTGCACATGGTTTCAGCCAACTGCTGTATGCCTACACCTCGGGCACCGCCAACAACGGTTCAGCCTTTGCCGGCTTCGGCGCCAACACGGTGTACCACAACCTGATGATCGGCCTGGCCATGCTCATCGGTCGCTTCGGCTACATCCTGCCGATCCTGGCCTTGGCTGGCAGCCTGGCCGCGAAGAAAAGCGCAGCGCAGGGGCAGAACAGCTTCCCCACCCACGGCCCGCTGTTCACCGGCCTGCTGCTGGTGACCATCCTGCTGGTCGGTGGCCTGACCTTCCTGCCGACCCTGGCCCTTGGGCCAATCGCCGAACACCTGAGCCTGGGTTTTTGAGGACCGATCATGAACATGCCCATTTCTGAAGTGAATACCCGGCACAGTGCCAAGGACCAGACCCGCTTCGCCGCGTTGTGGCGCCCGGCGCTGGTGCAGGCGTTCGTCAAGCTCGACCCGCGTCAGCTCAAGCGTTCGCCGGTGATGCTGGTGGTAGCCCTGACCGCAGTGCTCACCACCGCGCTGTGCTTCGCCCCCGACAGCGGCGTAAGCACCGGCGTGGCGGTGCAGATCACCCTGTGGCTGTGGTTTACCGTCCTGTTCGCCAACTTCGCCGAAGCCCTTGCCGAAGGCCGTGGCAAGGCCCGCGCCGACAGCCTCAAAGCCGGCAGCCAGGGCCTGACCGCTCAGCGTCGCCAGCGTGACGGCAGCTTCGAGACCGTTGCGGCCAGCGCGTTGCGCAAAGACGATGTGGTTCGCGTGGTGGCCGGCGAAATGATCCCCGGCGATGGTGAAGTGCTCGAAGGTATCGCGGCGGTCAACGAGGCTGCGATCACCGGTGAGTCTGCCCCGGTCATCCGCGAATCCGGCGGTGACCGCTCTGCAGTGACCGGCAACACGCGGCTGGTTTCGGACTGGCTGCTGATCCGCATCACCAGCAACCCAGGTGAGTCGACCCTGGACCGTATGATTGCCCTGGTAGAAGGCGCGAAGCGGCAGAAGACCCCCAACGAGATCGCCCTCGACATTCTGCTGATCGGCCTGACCCTGATCTTCCTGATCGTGGTGGTGACCTTGCAGCCATTCGCCCACTTTGTCGGTGGCAGCCTGCCGTTGATCTTCCTCGCGGCCTTGCTGGTAACGTTGATCCCCACCACCATCGGTGGTCTGTTGTCGGCCATCGGTATTGCCGGCATGGACCGGCTGGTGCGGCTGAATGTCATCGCCCGCTCGGGCCGTGCAGTGGAAGCAGCCGGTGACGTGCATACACTGATGCTCGACAAGACCGGCACAATCACCTTCGGCAACCGCCGCTGCAGCGCGCTGCATGCTGCGCCGGGCGTGACCGCCCGGGAGTTGGGAGAGGGCGCGTTGCTGGCCTCGTTGGCTGACGACACCGCCGAAGGCAAGTCGATTGTCGAGTACCTGCGTCAGTTGCATGACTTCGTCGAGCCGCCTGCCGGCCAGTTCGAAGCCGTAGCGTTCAGTGCCGAAACGCGTTTGTCGGGCATCGACTTCCAGCAACGCCGCTACCGCAAAGGTGCCGTAGACGCGGTGCTGGCATTCGTCGGCATGCAACGCCTGGAAATGCCGCCAGCGCTCGCCCGTGAAGTGGAACGCATTGCCCAGAGCGGTGGTACACCGCTGCTGGTATGCCTCGACAAGCGCCTGCTTGGGGTGATCCACCTCAAGGACGTGGTCAAGCCCGGCATTCGTGAGCGTTTCGCCGAGTTGCGCAAGCTGGGCATCCGCACGGTGATGGTGACCGGCGACAACCCGCTGACGGCTGCTGCCATCGCGGCAGAGGCCGGGGTGGATGATGTACTGGCCGAGGCCACGCCAGAGAAGAAGCTGGCGCGCATTCGCCAGGAGCAGGACGACGGCCGCCTGGTAGCCATGTGTGGCGACGGTGCCAACGACGCACCGGCACTGGCCCAGGCTGACGTGGGCATGGCCATGAACGATGGCACCCAGGCGGCGCGCGAGGCGGCCAATATGGTCGACCTCGACAGCGACCCGACCAAGCTGCTGGACGTGGTGCAGGTCGGCAAGGAACTGCTGGTCACCCGCGGCGCGCTGACGACCTTTTCCATTGCCAACGACGTGGCCAAGTACTTCGCCATCCTGCCAGCGCTGTTCGCCGCCATCTACCCGCAGTTGGGCGTACTCAACCTGATGCACCTGGCCAGCCCGCAGAGCGCAATTCTTTCGGCCATCGTGTTCAACGCACTGATCATCGTCGTGCTTATTCCGCTGGCACTGCGGGGTGTGCGGGTACAGGCGGCCAGTGCCGCGCACTTGCTGCGGCGCAACCTGCTGATCTACGGGCTGGGCGGCATCGTCGTGCCGTTTGCCGGGATCAAGCTGATCGATCTGTTGCTCAACGCCCTGCACCTGGTCTGAGGAGGCCACCATGAATACTTATGTACGCCCGGCGTTGAGCCTGGCCCTGCTGATGACGCTGGTGACCGGCGCGTTGTATCCACTGGCGGTGACCGGCATTGCCCAAGTTGCTTTCCCGCAACAGGCCAATGGCAGCCTGGTGCGCGATGACCAGGGCCAGGTGCGTGGCTCGGCGCTGATTGCCCAGGAATTCAACGGTGACGGCTGGTTCCACGCACGGCCTTCGGCAGGCGCCTACGCCACTGTGGCCAGCAGCGCCAGCAACTTGTCGCCGAGCAACCCGGCGCTGGCTGAGCGGGTAAAGGGGGATGCCGCTGCGTTATATCAGCCGCAGCAAGGGCCGGTGCCACAGGCGCTGCTGACCACTTCTGGCAGTGGCCTCGACCCGCACTTGCCGCCAGAGGCTGTGGCCTATCAGATGCCACGGGTGGCGGGGGCTCGGCAACTACCGGTAGAGCGCTTGCAAGCCTTGCTGGAAGAGGCCACCCTCCACCCATTGATCGGCCCGCCGGTGATCAATGTGCTGGCGCTGAACCAGGCATTGGAAAAGCTCGCCACAGTCAGGTGAAATCAAGCGCTGGCAGGGACCCTGTGGGAGCAGTGTCTGTGCCTGAACTGGCCGATTGCTGGAGATAGCAAAGGATGAAACATGAGTGATTCCGCCCGCGCAGATGCGCTGTTGGCCACCCTCCCGCGAACTGGCCGGGGCAGGCTGAAGGTGTTCCTAGGTGCCGCCCCCGGTGTCGGCAAGACCTTCGCCATGCTCCAGGCCGCCCACACCCAGCAACGCCAGGGCGTACAGGTGCTGGCCGGGGTTGTCGAAACCCACGGCCGCGCCGAAACCGAGGCGCTGCTCGCCGGCTTGCAACAGCAGCCCATGCTGCGCAGCCAGTACCGCGGCGTCACCCTTGAAGAAATGGACCTCGACGGCTTGCTCAAGGTCGCGCCAACCCTGGTGCTGGTGGACGAACTGGCCCACACCAACGCACCTGGCAGCCGCCACGTCAAGCGCTGGCAGGACGTGCAGGAGTTGCTGGCTGCAGGCGTCGACGTGTACACCACAGTCAATGTGCAGCACCTGGAAAGCCTTAATGACAAGGTCCGTGACATCACGGGTGTACACGTGCGCGAGACCCTGCCGGACTGGGTATTGCAGGAAGCCTTCGAGCTGGTGCTGATCGACTTGCCACCGCGCGAGCTGCTCGAGCGCCTGCGTGAGGGCAAGGTGTACGTGCCCGAGCAGGCGCGCGCGGCCATCGATGCATTTTTCTCGCAAACCAACCTCACCGCGCTGCGTGAACTGGCCATGCAGACTGCTGCAGCCCAGGTCGATGCCGACCTGGCCCACGGCTATCGCCAGCGCGGCCAGGATGCCCCGGCGTTGCGCGGGCGGTTGCTGGTCGGCGTGGATGGCGATGACCAGGCCGAGCGCCTGGTCCGCCATGCCAGCCGCGTGGCCCAACGGCGCCACCTGCCGTGGAGCCTGGTGCACGTGGATAACGGCCGCTTGCGTGACGAAGCCGCACGCCACCGCCTGCAGGCCGCGCAGCAACTGGCTGAACGCCTGGGCGGCGAGGTGGTGTTGCTGCGTGCCGGCGAAGTGGCGCGTACGCTGATCCAGCATGCTGCCGAGCGGCGCGCTAGCCTGGTATTGGTAGGACAGTCCCGTGACCGTCTGCACCGGCGCTTGTTCGGGGCTGGTGTGGCCGCACGGCTGCTGCGTGAGAGCCATGGCCTGGAAATCAACGTGCTCGACCGCGACTTGCAACCGCCAGCGCCTCGTTCGGCGGTGCGCCGGGTGTGGGGCTGGCGGCACTACCTGCTGGCGCTGCTGGCCACCGTCATGGCCGCAGGCCTGGCCTGGGCAGTCTCGAGTGTGCTGGCATTGCCTAATATCTCGCTGGTGTTTCTGGCAGCGGTGTTGCTGGTGGCGGTGCGCAGCAGCCTGGGGCCTGCGCTGGCCTGTGCCGCGCTGTCGTTCCTGGCCTACGACTTCCTGTTCATTCCGCCCAACTTCTCGTTCAGCATCCAGCGCGAAGAAGATGTGCTGACCTTAGTGTTCTTCCTGCTGATGGCGGCCCTTACCGGCAACCTGGCCGCTCGCCAGCGCCGCCAGTTGCAAGCTCTGCGCGAAACCCAGGCGCAGACCAGCCAGTTGCTCGACCTGTCGCGCCGGCTGACGGTCGCCACCGACCGCCAGGCGGTGTTCAACGCCGCAGGCCAGCACCTGGGAGGGTGGCAGGACATTCAGGTATGCCTGCTGCAGCGCAACGCCGAAGGCCAACTGCAGGTGGCCAGTGGCGAAGCCCATGCCTTCAGCGACACCGAGCTGGCTGCCGCTGATTGGGCCTGGCAGCACGGCCAGGCGGCCGGCCACGGTAGCGACACCTTGCCCAATGGCCGCTGGTGGTGGTGGCCGCTGGCGGTGGACGAGCAACCGCTCGCGCTGTTGGGCGTGCGCCCACGCTCCGCTCAACCGCTGAGCGACGCGCGTCGGCGCCTGCTCACCGCCCTTGGCCAGCCGCTGGCCCAGGCATTGGCTCGCGCGCGCCTGGCCGAGCAGCTGGAAGCTGCGCGCCTGCATGGCGAAACCGAGCAGCTACGCAGTGCCTTGCTGGCCTCTGTGTCCCATGACTTGCGTACGCCGTTAACCGCCATGCGCGGCAGCATCGACAGCCTGTTGGCGCTGGGCGAAGCGATCCCGGCCGAAGACCGCCGCGAGTTGCTGGAAGGCACCCGCAACGAGGCCGAACGCCTCGACCGCTACATCCAGAACCTGCTGGACATGACCCGCCTGGGTCATGGCGGCCTCAAGCTGGCCCGTGACTGGGTAGCCCCGGCGGATATCGTCGGCAGCGCGCTCAACCGCTTGCGCGTGGTGCTGGCGCCGCTGCGCGTGCACACCGATGTGCCGGCCGAGTTGCCGTTGCTGTTCGTGCATGCGGCGCTGATCGAGCAGGCGCTGGTCAATGTGCTGGAGAACGCCGCACGTTTCTCGCCGGCCAACGGTCGTCTGGCATTGCACGTGGCGGTGCAGGATGACCAGCTGCGCCTTACCGTCAGCGATCAGGGCCCCGGTATTCCCGTGGCCGACCGCGAGAAAATCTTCGACATGTTCTACACCGCGGCCCGTGGCGATCGCGGCGGGCAGGGTACCGGTCTGGGTCTGGCGATCTGCCAGGGCATGATCGGCGCCCATGGCGGGCAGATCCTGGTGGGCGAAGGCATCGATGGCCAGGGCACCGGCATCACTTTATGCTTGCCCCTGCCCCCTCAACCTGAAGCCGAAAGCGAAAGCCCATGAGCCAGTCCGCCACCTTGTTGGTCATCGACGATGAACCACAGATCCGCAAGTTCCTGCGTATCAGCCTGGCCTCGCAAGGCTACAAGGTACTGGAGGCGGCTACGGGCGCCGAGGGCCTGGCCCAGGCGGCGTTGGGCAAGCCGGACCTGGTGGTGCTCGACCTGGGTTTGCCTGACATGGACGGCCAGCAGGTGCTGCGAGAGCTGCGCGAATGGAGCCGGGTGCCAGTCATGGTGCTGTCAGTGCGCGCCAGTGAAATGCAGAAGGTCGATGCGCTGGATGGCGGGGCCAACGACTACGTGACCAAGCCGTTTGGCATTCAGGAGTTTCTTGCCCGGGTACGGGCATTGCTGCGCCAGCTTCCGCAGTCTGGCGGCTCGGAGGTGGCGGCCAGCTTCGGGCCGCTGACCGTGGACTTTGCCTATCGCCGGGTGACACTGGATGGCGTGGAGGTGGCGCTGACGCGCAAGGAGTATGCATTTCTGGCACAACTGGCCGGGCACCCAGGGCGAGTGATTACCCAGCAGCAGTTGCTCAAGGAAATCTGGGGGCCTACCCATGTGGAGGACACCCATTACTTGCGGATTGTGGTCGGACATGTGCGGCAGAAGCTGGGGGACGACCCCACGGCGCCGCGGTTCATCATTACCGAGGCGGGGGTGGGGTACAGATTGGTGGCACCGGTCGCTTGACCTGGACACACGCGGCACTTGTGGCAGCAACTGTCTTTTTCTGCTCGTGCCGGCCTCTTCGCGGGTGATCCGCACAGGTTGGTTGCTTACCTCAAGGCATGCGCAACCCAAGTGGGAGCGGGTTTACCCGCGAAAAATCCAACGCGGTGCAAGGCACCGGCTGTGCCGGTGTTCGCGGGTTAACCTGCGCCTACGACCGCGGGGATTCTGTTTCAAAGCATTGGCGCATCACGTCCAGGTAACGGCGGGCGCCCAGGCCGAGCGGGCGCGACTTGATCCAGATGATGTCCACCCACAAGCGCAGGCGGCTGGCCATGTTGTCGAAGCGCACCTCGGCCAGCGCGCCCGAGGCAATCAGTGGCTCGACCAACGGCTGCGGCAGGTAGGCCCAGCCCAGCCCGGACTGCACCAGGTCGAGCGTGGCCAGGTAGCTGTCGGTCAGCCAGATGCGCCGCGACAGCACCATGCGGGGGTCTGAGCCGGTGGCCTTGCCTGAAGCCACGATGATCTGCCGTTGCTCGGCGAAAGCCTCTTCGGGCAAGGGGGTGCCGCTGTTCTGCCCGGCAGGGTGACGCGGCGAAGCGACAGCCACCAGCAGCTGGCTGCCGGCTTCGAGGAATGACTCGCGCTCGTCGATGCCGGGCCGTTCGAACACCAGCGCCAGCTGGACGCTGCCTTCGTGCAGCAAGCGTACAGCTTCGGTCTGCGTAGCCGAGCGCACTTCGATTTCCAGGCTGGGAAACTCTTGGGCGAGGGTTTCCAGAGGCTGGCTCCAGCGGCCTGTCTGCAGCTCGGGGGCCATGGCGATGGTCAGGCGCTTTTCCAGGCCCTTGTGCAATTGCAAGGCCTGGGCATCGAGCAGGTTGAGCTGGCAGATCACCTGCCTGGCCTGGGGCTCCAGCGCCAGTGCGGCGCTGGTGGGCAGTGCTTTGCGGGTGGCGCGGTCGAACAGCGGCAAGTCCAGTTCGGCTTCCAGCTGGGCGATAGCCATGCTCACGGCTGAAGGCACTCGGCCCAGCTTGCGGGCGGCGGCAGAGAACGAGCCGGCATCCAGCACCGCGAGGAAGATTGCCAGGGAGTCGCTGGAGAAGGCCATGATTGGTGAACCTTTTTAATCGAAGGGTAATTGACGTTACAGCAAAGGGTAGGCCGTGAGTTTCAGGGCGCCTGTGAGATCGAGCGCCGCCCGCGCGGCGCTTCGCGGGCAAGCCCGCTCCTACGTTTTTTTGGCCAATTATGCCTGTGGGATTTTCGCGCGGACGCCTTGGCGCATGCCTCGATATTGCGCCGTACAAACAAGGCGGTCGCGCGCGTTTGGCACAGGCAATACTGGCCCGAAACAAACGTAGGAGCGGGCTTGCCCGCGAAGCGCCGCGCGGGCGGCGCTCGATCTCACAGGCGCTGATCATCTAAAACCCAACACCTAAAACCCAACACCCAACACTCCAGCCCCACCTAATTCCCTACAACCCTTCGCCCAGCACCCGGTCAATACTATCGACAAAGTAGTCCACACTGGCCCGGCTGGTGCACATCGGCGGCTTGATCTTGAGGATGTTCAGGTAATCGCCGGTCGGCTGCATGAAGATGCCCAAATCGCGCAGCCGGTCGCACAGCAGCATGGTTTCTTCGGTCGCCGGCTCCAGGGTTTCCCGGTCGCGTACCAGTTCCAGGCCCAGGTAGAAGCCCGACCCATGCGCCGCACCGGCCAGCGGGTGCTTATCGACCAGCGCCTGCAGGCGCGCCTTGAAGTAGCGCCCGGTGTCACGGGCGTTGTCCCACAAGCCTTCCTCCTGCATCACGTCGAGCACCGCCATGCCAATGCGGCAACTGACCGGGCTGCCACCGGCCGAAGAGAAGAAGTAACCCTCGGCCTCAAGCGCCTCGGCAATTTCGCGGCGGGTAATGACCACGCCCAGCGGCTGACCGTTGCCCATACCCTTGGCCATGGTGATGATGTCGGGCACCACACCCTGTTCCTCGAAGCCCCAGAAGTACTCGCCCAGGCGGCCATAACCGACCTGTACTTCATCGGCGATGCACACGCCGCCGCGGGCGCGGACCTTGGCATAGGCTTCGCGCAGGTAGCCCGCGGGCAGCGAGATACCACCGGCATTGCCGTACACCGGCTCGCAGATGATGCCCGCCAGTTGGCGGCCACGGGCATCGAGGTCGGCCAGCTTGGCGTCGACGTCTTGCAGGTATTGGGCGGCGCTGTCGGCACCGCGGAAACGGCCGCGGAAGGTATTCGGTGCTTCAACCGGGTGCACCCAGTCCGGGCGGGTTTCCAGGGCCTGCGGGTTGTCGGCGATCGAGGTGGAAATGGCATCTGTGGCCACCGACCAGCCGTGATAGGCCTCCAGCACGCTCAGCAGGTCACGCCCGCCACTGTAGGCCCAGGCCAGGCGAATGGCCAGGTCGTTGGCTTCGGTGCCGCTGTTGACCATAAACACTCGGTCGAACCCTTCGGGGGCCAGATCGAGCAGGCGCTCGGAGAATTCGGTGATGGCCGCGTAATGGAAGCGCGAGTTGGTGTTCAGCAGCGACCACTGACGCGCCGATTCGGCGACCATGCGCGGGTGGCCATGGCCCAGCACTGCGACGTTGTTGAGCATGTCGAGGTACGAGCGGCCCTGCATGTCGATCAGGTAGTTGCGCCAGCCGCGCTCGATGTGTGGCGGTTGCGCGTAGTAGTGCTTCTGCGAGCGGGCGAAGCTGGCATCGCGGCGGGCCAGCAGGGCCTGCGGGTCGGGCAGCGGATCGGCATCACAGTCAATGTCCAGCAGTGCAGCCGGCGACGGGCACAGGGCCAGCCAGGCCGCGGCGTGGGACGGCGTAGCGAAGAAGGGGGGCTGCAGCGTGAGGTCCAGGCACAATTGCACGCTGAGGAAGCCGCAGCTATTGCCCAGCGGCTGGCCTTTTTCCACGGCCTGTCCATCAGCGGGTGCACCTTCCAGGCCTTGCAACCACAAGGCCCAGTGCTGGGTACGCAGGCAACCGCGGCCGTCACCCTGGCGCTGCCAGGTACCGGCCTCGGGGGCTTGTACCGGGCTGCCGTTGGGCACATGCAACTCAACACCGAGGGCGCAGGTGGCGGGCTCTTCGGGCCGGTCGATATGGGTTTGCGACAGGCGATATTGCCCGTGCAGGCTGCAGGCCGGGGCTGTTTGCGAGCACAGCAGGTGTTGGTCGAAGCCGGGCTGTTCCCAGTTGCCCGCTTCGCAGTGGATGCTGAGTACGCCCAGGTCGACCCGGGTTACAGCCAGCCCGGTCAGCTCGGGGAGCAGGGGGGCGCAACTGTTCAGGTCAAGAATGTCGTCCTGCAAACCCGCCGCTTGCAGGATGGCCGCCTCCATCAGTGCGAAAGGCACGGCGGTGGCTGTGTCGAAGATTTCCCATTCATGGGCCACATTGTCGCGGGTGTACTGGTTGCCTGGGTCTACGGCCAGTTGCTGCGCGCTGCTCAGCACCAGTACCGCGGCACGGTTGACCACCAGTGGCCACAGGGCGCGCAGTTCGGCCACGGTCAATGGGTTGAGCACCTGATAGGCACTGATTGCCGGCAGGATACGCAGCGGGTCGCCTTGGGTGTGGTGCAGCAGTGAGGCGCATGTCACTGATAAATCGGCAATACGCCAGGTGCGCATCAGGTCACCGAAGTCGATCACACCTTGCAGTTGCCACTGGCGCTGGGCGTCGCGAGCCCAGACTGTGTTGTCGTCGGTGATGTCCAAGTGCACGGGCTGGCTCGGCAAGTGGTCCCGCAGCGGCGTCAGGCGCTCGCAGGCCTGGCGAGTGGCGTGTTCGATGCGGGCGCGTTGCTCGCTGTCATGCAACACTGGCAACAAGTGATCAATCAGCGCTGGGGCATTTTGCGGGTCCCATTGCAGGGTGCGCGCAAGGCCGGGGTGATCGAAGTCGACCAGCGCCTTGTCCAGCTTCGCGCAGAGCGCGCCCAGGTCAGCCACCAGGCGTTGGTCCAGGTGTTTGAGGCGGGTCAAGGGTTGGCCTTCGATGTAATCCAGCAGACGCAGGCGCAGTGGTTGCCCGTCGATGTCCAGTGCCAGCAAGCCTTCGCCGTTGCTGGCTGGGCGCACGGCAGGTACCGGCAAGCCCTGTTTCTGCAGGTAGGCCAGGGCGGCATGCTGCGCTTCAAGCTCCAGTAGCGCGTAGCTGCCGTGGCAGGCCTTGAACACGTAGCGGCCTTGTGGCGCGTCCACGCGGAAGTTGAGGTCCTGCTGGCTGCCCAGTGCCGTCAGGTCGCCGTCGAGACCGTAGTGCGTCTGCAAGATGGCGTGTGCCTGCGCTTCGCTGAGTGAAGGGCTGGGCAGGCCGGAACGGCTGATCAGCGTGGTCAGGGCAGGGGAGGCGGGCGGGTGCTGTGGGCTGGACATGAGGCTCTACCGTTGCTGCTGGGAGTTGACGGAGGAGAATTTATGCCCGATCTGACTGACAGTGAAAGACGATTGTTGTCAAAAAAATTGATGTTAACGGATCATGCATTTGCGTGTTTCCTCGTCGAGTGCGTGCCTCAACGAGGCCAGGAACGGCATGGCATCGGTGTAGCGGCGGCCATATTCCAGGTTGAACGCGTAGTCGAAGCCAGGCGGGTTTTTACCCTGGGTGTGCTGCAGGATGGTTTCGATCTTGTCGAGCGCCTTGACCACTTTGGCTTCGGGTGAAGTGGCTGCTTCGTACTCGTCGAACAAGGCAACGATGTTGTCCTGCATCGAGGGTTCCAGCGTCGATGTGATGGCTAGCAGGTCCTGCCGTTCACCCATGCCCTTGTCGGGCATGGCCTGAGCCTCGGGGGCGGGGACATCGCCATTCAAGGCCTCTCCAAGGTCATGGACAAGGCACAGCTTCAACACTTTGCAGATGTCGACATCACCCAGGTCCTGTTCAAACACCAGTGCCAGCAACGCCAGCCGCCAACTGTGTTCGGCGGTACTCTCACGCCGGCCTGTGGAGGTGTACGCGCTTCGGGTTACGCTTTTCAGTTTTTCGGCCTGGCGCAGGAATTCGAGTTTTCCTTGGAGGTTTTGATCTGGCACGGCGGGTGACCTCTGGCTATCGCAGCGTCAGATCTTCGCCCCGCCGCTTGCCTGCGTCCACGCATTAAATATGCGCGAGGGTTTCGACCAGCCTGGCAGTCGAGCCATCCGACAGGGTGAACCGTGTCCAGCGACACAGGCTGTGCCGGATGGGCACTTGCGAAGACCCGTTCGTGCCGGTGGCGAGTTCCAGCGCTGGGGAGATGAAGTCATCCCGCCAGCCCAGTTCGGCCAGGCGCTGTTCCTGCGTGGCGATTTCCTCTGTAGCGAAGGGCCACAGCGAAACGCCCAGCAGTTGGCTGACTGGAATATGGAACTCGGCTTCGCGGGGCGCCGAGCAGGCCAGCAGGCGGTGGGTGAGGTCGCATACCAGGTGCACAGGTTGCGAGCTGGCCGTCACCAGGCGCGCCAGAGCGTGGTCGGCAGCGCTGCTGAGGCGGGCCTTGAGCAAGGCTTCGATACGGGCGCGCTGTTCGGGCTCGGCGTCCTGAACGCCAGACTCCCAGCGGGAAATGGTCGACTGGCACACCCCGAACATCTGCGCGGCGTGCAGCTGCTTGACCCGGTTCAGCATGCGCCAGTGCCTGAGCATCGGGCCGATGGGGGACGGTGAGATAGTCACAAGGTAGCCTCCAATGCGGCACGCTCCTGCAGGGCCAATGTCGACGAGCAACTGTAAGCGGACCATGATAGGCCCAAACAGTCCAACGCCGGAGGCCGCATGTCGCTCACCGCCTTGCTTCGCTGCAATGACCTGGATACTACGCGTGAATATTATCGGGACATTTTGGGTTTCGACGTGACAGACACCGCTGAGGGAATCCTCAGTGTGAGATGTGAAGGGGCTTGTCTTGTCTTTACCGTACAAGACTTGTGGGCGGTACAGACCGGGTGTTCGGCCACGTTCTACTTTCACGTTGCTGATGTGTCGCAGTATTTTGAGCGTGTGAAAGGCCTGGCCGAAATTGCCTGGCCGCTGCAGGACATGCCTTACGGGACACGGGAGTTTGGGGTGCGTGACTGTAATGGTTACTACCTGGCTTTTGCGCAGTCAGAGCGTTCGCGTCATCCGTAACGCCTGTGCTTGGGTTGCCAGCGCATCCTGGCTCAGCGTCATCCCTGAAAATGCTCGATTGCCTAGGCTGGCCTCTTCGCGGGTAAACCCGCTCCTACAACCATAGGTTTTCCATGTAGGAGCGGGTTTACCCGCGAAGAGGCCAGCCCAGGCAACACATTACTCAAGCCCCAGTGCAAAGTCTGAGGTTCATGGGGCATCTCCACCAAACCAACGCCGACTTGGGGCTGCCCCCCAAAAAAGCTAGCTAACGGCATCCACCTCTAGAAACGCCGCCTCCAGCAATTGCCGCGTATAAGGATGCTGTGGCGCATGGAAAATCGCCTGCGCGTCCCCTTGCTCCACCACCTGCCCATGCTTGATCACCATCAGCTGGTGGCTCAACGCCTTGACCACCGCCAAATCATGGCTGATGAACAGGTAGGTCAGGTTGTACTTCTGCTGCAGGTTGCGCAGCAACTCCACCACCTGCCGCTGCACGGTGCGGTCGAGCGCGGACGTAGGTTCATCCAGCAGGATCAGCGCAGGCTTCAACACCAGTGCCCGGGCAATGGCTATGCGCTGGCGCTGCCCACCGGAAAATTCATGCGGGTAGCGATGCCGGGTACGCGGGTCCAGCCCCACTTCCTCCAGCGCCGCAACAATCGCCGCTTCCTGCTCTTGCGCGGTACCAATCCCGTGAATGCGCAACCCTTCACCCACAATGTCTGCCACGCACATGCGCGGGCTCAGGCTGCCGAACGGGTCCTGGAACACCACCTGCATTTCTCGCCGCAGCGGCCGCACGGCCTTCTGGTTCAGCCCTTGCAGGTTCTGCCCGTGGAAGTGAATGCCGCCCTGGCTGGAAATCAACCGCAGGATCGCCAAGCCGAGCGTAGACTTGCCCGACCCGGACTCGCCAACAATCCCCAGCGTCTGCCCCTGCGGCAAACTGAAGTTGACCCCGTCCACCGCCTTCACATGGTCGACCGTGCGGCGCAGAAACCCCTTCTTGATCGGGAACCACACTTTGAGATCGTCCACCTCCAGCAGCGGCGCACCCACCGGGTTGTGTGCCGGCAGCCCGCTGGGCTCGGCATTGATCAGCATCTGTGTGTAGTGGTGCTGCGGGGCGCTGAACAGCGTGGCACAGTCAGCCTGCTCGACAATCTGCCCGCGCTGCATCACGCACACCCGGTGGGCGATACGCCGTACCAGGTTCAAATCATGGCTGATCAGCAACAGGGCCATACCTAAACGGGCTTGCAGTTCCTTGAGCAGGTCGAGAATCTTCAACTGCACGGTCACGTCCAGCGCAGTGGTGGGTTCATCGGCAATCAGCAACTCCGGCTCGTTGGCCAGCGCCATGGCGATCATCACCCGTTGGCGCTGGCCACCAGACAGTTCGTGGGGCAGGGCCTTGAGGCGCTTGCGTGGTTCGGGGATGCCGACCATCTCCAGTAGCTCCAGGGTGCGGGCAGTGGCTTGCTTGCCGGTCAGGCCCTTGTGCAGCAGGAGGATTTCGTTGATCTGCTTCTCGATGCAATGCAGCGGGTTCAGCGAGGTCATCGGCTCCTGGAAGATCATCGCAATGCGGTTGCCGCGGATGCGTTGCAGGGTCTTCTCGTTCTGCTGCAGCAGGTCCTTGCCTTCATGGCGGATGCTGCCGCTGGGGTGGCGCGCCAGGGGGTAGGGCAGCAGACGCAGGATCGAGTGCGCGGTGACCGATTTGCCCGAGCCACTCTCGCCCACCAGGGCCAGTGTCTCGCCCTTGCGGATGTCGAAGCTGATGCCGTCCACCACGCGGTTGACCTGCTCGCCGGTAACAAACTCCACGGCCAGGTCGCGCACTTCGATCAGGTTTTGTTCACTCATGTCACTTCCTCGGGTCGAAGGCATCGCGGGCGGACTCGCCGATGAACACCAGCAGGCTCAGCATCAGCGCCAGTACGGCAAACGCGCTGATGCCCAGCCATGGCGCCTGCAGGTTGGACTTGCCCTGGGCCACGAGTTCGCCCAGCGAGGGCGAACCGGCAGGCAAGCCGAAGCCGAGGAAGTCCAGCGCGGTCAGGGTGCCGATGGCGCCGGTGAGAATGAACGGCATGAAGGTCATGGTCGAAATCATGGCATTTGGCAGGATGTGCCGGTACATGATCGCGCCGTTGCGCATGCCCAATGCGCGGGCTGCGCGCACGTATTCCAGGTTGCGCCCGCGCAGGAACTCGGCGCGTACCACGTCCACCAGGCTCATCCACGAGAACAGCAGCATGATACCCAGCAGCCACCAGAAGTTCGGCTGCACGAAGCTGGCTAGAATGATCAGCAGGTACAGCACCGGCAACCCCGACCAGATTTCCAGAAAGCGCTGCCCGGCTAGGTCCACCCAGCCGCCATAGAAGCCCTGCAAGGCGCCGGCAATGACGCCGACGATGGAGCTTGCCACGGTCAGGGTGAGGGCAAACAGCACCGAAATGCGGAAGCCATAGATCACCCGCGCCAGCACGTCGCGGCCCTGGTCGTCGGTGCCCAGCCAGTTGTCCGCCGAAGGTGGCGCCGGGGCGGGTACACGCAAGTCGTAGTTGATGCTCTGGTAGCTGAACGGGATGGGAGCCCACAGCACGAAGCTGTCCTTCTTGGCCAGCAGCTCGCGGATGTAGGGGCTTTTGTAGTTGGCTTCCAGCGGGAATTCGCCGCCGAAGGTGGTCTCCGGGTAGCGCTTGAACGCCGGGAAGAACCATTCGCCGTCGTAGCGTACGGCAATAGGCTTGTCGTTGGCGATCAGCTCGGCACCCAGGCTAAGGCCGAACAGGATCAGGAACAACCACAGCGACCACCAGCCGCGGCGGTTGGCCTTGAAGCGCTCGAAGCGCCGGCGGTTGAGGGGGGACAAGGCCATGTCAGTGCTCCCGGCTGGCGAAGTCGATGCGTGGGTCGACCAGGGTGTAGGTCAGGTCGCCGATCAGTTTCACCACCAGCCCCAGCAGGGTGAAGATGAACAAGGTGCCGAAGACCACCGGGTAGTCGCGGTTGATGGCCGCCTCGAAACTCATCAGGCCCAGGCCGTCGAGGCTGAAGATCACCTCGATCAGCAACGAGCCGGTGAAGAAGATGCCAATGAACGCTGACGGGAAGCCGGCGATCACCAGCAGCATGGCGTTGCGGAACACATGACCGTACAGCACCCGGGGCCGGCTCAGGCCCTTGGCCTTGGCGGTGACCACGTACTGTTTGTTGATCTCGTCGAGGAAGCTGTTCTTGGTCAGCAGGGTCATGGTGGCGAAGTTGCCAATGACCAGCGCGGTGATCGGCAGCACCAGGTGCCAGAAGTAGTCCAGTACTTTGCCGGTGGTGCTCAGCTCGTCGAAATTGTTCGAGGTAAGGCCGCGCAGCGGGAACCAGTCGAAATAGCTTCCGCCGGCGAACAGCACGATCAGCAGGATGGCGAACAGGAACGCCGGGATGGCATAGCCGACGATGATCGCCGAACTGGTCCAGACGTCGAAATGGCTGCCGTGGCGCACCGCCTTGGCGATACCCAGCGGGATTGATACCAGATACATGATCAGCGTGCTCCACAGCCCCAGCGAGATCGACACCGGCATCTTCTCGATAATCAGGTCGATGACCTTGGCATCGCGGAAGAAGCTGTCGCCGAAGTCCAGCCGGGCGTAGTTCTTGATCATGATCCACAGGCGTTCGGGCGGCGACTTGTCAAAGCCGTACATGCGCTCGATCTCGGCGATCAGCGCCGGGTCCAGGCCCTGGGCACCGCGGTAGTTGGAACCGGCCACGGACACTTCGGCACCGCCACCGGCAATGCGGCTGGTTGCGCCTTCGAAGCCTTCGAGCTTGGCGATCATTTGTTCGACCGGGCCGCCGGGGGCGGCCTGGACGATGATGAAGTTGATGATCAGGATGCCGAACAGGGTCGGGATGATCAGCAGCAGGCGGCGCAGGATGTAGGCCAGCATCTTAGTTGGCCTCGCTCGCAGGGGCTTCGCTGACCGCCGGGGTTACCCCAGGCTTGATCCACCAGGTGTCGATGCCGATGTCGTACTTGGGCGACACCTTTGGGTGGCCGATATGGTTCCAGTAGGCCACGCGCCAGGTCTTGATGTGCCAGTTAGGGATCACGTAGTAGCCCCACAGCAGTACACGGTCGAGGGCGCGGCAATGGTCGACCAGGCTTTGCCGCGAGTCGGCATTGATCAACTGGTCTACCAGCTGGTCGATGGCCGGGTCGCGCAGGCCAATGAAGTTGCGGCTGCCGGGGTTGTCGGCGGCGGCGCTGGACCAGAACTCGCGCTGTTCGTTACCCGGCGAGTTGGACTGAGGGTAGCCGCCGACGATCATGTCGTAGTCGCGCGAGCGCAGGCGGGTGATGTATTGCGACACGTCGACCCGGCGGATATTCAGCTCGATGCCGAGGTCGGCAAGGTTGCGCTTGAATGGCAGCAGGATGCGCTCGAATTCGGTCTGCGCCAGCAGGAACTCGATGCTCACCGGTTTGCCCTGGGCATCGACCATCTTGTCGTCGACGATTTTCCAGCCGGCTTCCTGCAAGAGCTTGTAGGCCTGGCGCTGTTGTTCGCGGATCATGCCGCTGCCGTCGCTGACCGGGTTGTGGAAGGCCTCGGTAAACACCTGGTCGGGGACCTTGCCGCGCAGCGGTTCGAGAATCTTCAACTCGCCGGGGCCGGGCAGGCCGCGGGCGGCCATTTCCGAGTTGTCGAAGTAGCTGCCGGTGCGGGTGTAGGCGCCGTTGAACAGCTGCTTGTTGGTCCACTCGTAGTCCAGCAGCAGGCTCAGTGCCTTGCGCACACGCACATCCTGGAACACCGGGCGCCGAATGTTGAAGATGAAACCCTGCATGCCGGTGGGGTTGCCGTTGGGCAGTTCTTCCTTGATCAGCCGGCCGTCGCGCACGGCGGGTACGTTGTAGGCAGTGGCCCAGTTCTTCGCGCTGACTTCCAGGCCATAGTCGAACGCCCCTGCCTTGAGTGCCTCCAAGGCGACGGTGGTGTCGCGGTAGGCGTCGAAGGTCATGACGTCGAAATTATAGAAACCGCGGTTGATCGGCAGGTCCTTGGCCCAGTAGTCCTTGACCCGTTCGTAGCGTACCGAACGGCCGGCCTTGACCTCGGCGACCTTGTACGGGCCGCTGCCCAGCGGAATTTCCAGGTTGCCGCGGTTGAAGTCGCGGTTTGCGTACCAGTGCTTGGGCAGCACCGGCAGTTGGCCGAGAATCAGCGGCAGCTCGCGGTTGTTCTGGTGCTTGAACTTGAACAACACCTTCAGTGGGTCTTCGGCGACCACTTCGGCGACGTCGGCGTAGTACTGGCGGTACAGTGGCGCGCCGTCCTTGATCAAGGCGTTGAAGGTGAATACCACATCTTCGGCGCGCATCGGGTGGCCGTCGTGGAAGCGTGCTTCCGGGCGCAGGTAGAAACGTACCCAGCTGTTGTCCGGGGCCTTCTCGATCTTGCCAGCGACCAAACCGTACTCGGTGAACGGCTCGTCCTGGCTCTGGCGCATCAGGGTGTCATAGATACTGCCGATGTTCTCGGCCGACACACCTTTGTTGATGAACGGGTTGAGGCTGTCGAAGCCGCCGAAGCTGGACTGGCGGAAGGTGCCGCCTTTGGGGGCGTCAGGGTTGACGTAGTCGAAGTGCTTGAAGTCGGCGGGGTACTTGGGCGGCTCGTCGTACAGGGTAAGTGCATGTTGCGGTGCGGCCAGGGAGGGAAGGCTCAGGCAAGCGAGCAACAGGCTGCCTGCCAGCCGGCGCAGACGGTGCGTTGGCGTCATTGGGCTTTCTCCGAAGTCTTGATCCACCAGCTGTTCAGCCCAAGGGTATAGGGCGGTGTGGTGACGAAAGCGAACCGGTTTCGGTAGGCCAGGCGGTGGTTGTCGAGGTACCAGTTGGGGATCATGTAGTACTGCCATGAGAGTACGCGGTCCAGGGCGCGGGCGGCGGCAACCTGGTCGTCGCGGGTACGTGCGGCCAGTAGGGTGTCGAGCAGGTGGTCGACCACAGGGTCCTTGACCCCAGCATAGTTCTTGCTGCCCTTGGTCGCGGCCTGGCTGGAATGGAAGTACAACCACTGTTCGAGGCCGGGGCTCAGTGTCTGGTTGAGGGTCATCAGAATCATGTCGAAATCGAACTGGTCCAGGCGTTGTTTGTACTGGGCACGGTCCACGGTGCGCAAGCGCGCATCGATGCCGATGCTGGACAGATTTTCGACATAAGGTTGCAGGATGCGTTCAAGGTTGGGGTTTACCAGCAGTAGCTCCATGCGCAACTGCTGGCCCTTGCTGTCGACCAGGCGCTGGCCGTTGAGCTTCCAGCCGGCCTCGGCCAGCAGGCCAAGGGCCTGGCGCAGGGTCTGGCGGCTGACGCCGCGGCCGTCGGTATGGCTGACCTTGTACGGTTCGGTGAACAGCTTGGCGGGCAACTGGTCACGGAACGGCGCCAGCAGCAGCCATTCCTTGCCGGTGGGTACGCCGCTGGCGGCAAACTCACTGTTGGGGTAGTAACTGGTCGAGCGCCGGTAGGCGTTGCTGAACAGTGCACGGTTGGTCCATTCGAAGTCGAGCATCAGCCCCAGTGCCTGGCGTACCCGTGGGTCGCTGAAGGTGGCCCGGCGGCTGTTCATGAACAGGCCCTGGGTTTGCGTGGGGATGCTGTGCGGGATCTGTGCCTTGATCACTTCGCCACGGCGCACGGCCGGGAAGTTGTAGCCGTTGGCCCAGTTCTTGGCCTGGTGCTCGATATAGATGTCGAATTCGCCAGCCTTGAACGCTTCGAAGGCCACGGTGGCGTCACGGTAGAACTCGTATTCCACACGATTGAAGTTGTACTTGCCACGGTTGACCGCCAGGTCTTTGCCCCAGTAGTTTTTCACCCGCTCGAACACCAGCCGGCGCCCGGGTTGCACCTCGGTGATGCGATAGGGGCCGCTGCCCAGGGGGGGCTCGAAGGTGGTGGCCTTGAAGTCGCGCTTTTGCCAGTAATGCTTGGGCAGCACCGGCATTTCGCCCAGGCGCAGGATCAGCAGCGGGTTGCCGGCACGCTTGAACACGAAGCGAATGCGCAGCGGGCCGAGAATGTCTACCCGTTGCACTTCCTGCAGGTTGGTGCGGTAGATCGGGTGGCCATCCTTGAGCAGCGTGCGGTAGGTGAAGGCTACGTCTGCCGAGGTGATCGGCTGGCCGTCATGCCAGCGGGCTTCCGGGCGCAGGTTGAACACTACCCAGCTGCGGTCTTCGCTGTACTCCACCGAGCGGGCGATCAGGCCGTAGCTGGAGGTGGGCTCGTCGCCGGAGGGGTCGTACTGGCCGGTACCGACCATCAGCGGCTCATTCAGCTCGCTGATGCCGTACTGCTGGAAATTGGGCGTGGTAATCGGGCTCGACCCCTTGAAGGTGTAGGGGTTGAGGGTGTCGAAGGTACCAAAAGCCATGGCCCGCAAGGTCCCACCCTTGGGCGCTTGCGGGTTGACCCAGTCGAAGTGGGTGAAGGTGGCTGGGTACTTGAGCGTGCCGAACTGCGCGTATCCGTGGCTTTCGCTCACCATCGCGGCTGCGGGAAAGCTCAAGGCCAGGCTGAATGACAGCAGGAGGGGACGTATCAAGTCGGCATCCGATCCAGAGGCGTTGGGCTTTGATCGGGTACAGTAACAGCTTGGTGGGGTTGGAAAAAGAGAGGTTTTGAAGGAGGGGGTGGCGGGCGTGCCCGCGAAGTCGACACCGTGGTGGATGGCACGGGCTTCGCCCGTGTTCGCGGGCAAGCCCGCTCCTACAGGGGGCGCGCCAGATGCTAGAAATTGAGCAAGACAGTTGCGCCTACAGGAGACCGCGTCAGCCGGGTGGTCTGGGTTGCTTT
>JAAIGF010247140.1_pt1 | contig 85341 bp, 76 predicted proteins | sample 6487441 | NCBI WGS metagenome assembly JAAIGF01 (sample SAMN13974129, study PRJNA590717) | phyllosphere metagenome | biome: pepper field; feature: multiple bacterial spot infested pepper fields; material: pepper leaves; isolation source: leaves from pepper fields | host: Capsicum annuum ... | reverse complement strand
TGATTCAAGGCTTAGCTCATAATGGATAAAAAATATTGAAAATTTTGCTTTACAAGTTGCTCGATTCGTTATATGATATATTGGTGCTCGGAAATCACAGAAGATATCATCCAATGAAAGTATACATAGTACATGATGGTAGCAAAATCAACATCTGTGACGACAACACATTTGAACATGCCGGGGTGGCGGAATTGGCAGACGCACAGGACTTAAAATCCTGCGGTAGGTGACTACCGTACGGGTTCGACCCCCGTCCTCGGCATACTTAATAAAACCAACATAATTATACGGTTTAAAGACAGTTTCCTTTTATAAGGAAACTGTCTTTTTTTATGTACGTAATTATCTGCTGATTACTTTGCTATGTAATATTTTTTACCACATATTATAATAGAAAATGATTCATACCATAACAACGATACGCAATATATAATAAACAAACAAAAAAGAAAACCAATAATTGAATGTTGAATGCGAGGGAATAATATTGAGGCCTTTTAAAATTTTTTCGAAAAGAAAAGCTGAGCAGGAGAATAATAAAGAATATATAAATGTTTATAAATATGATAACTTACCTGAGACATTAAGAGTACAAATTATATATATATGGATAGATTCTATAGGATCGTACGTAGAAAAAAAACGCTACAATTTTGATTCGACTAAGTATATTGGCAATATTGTGTTTCCTAAATTAATAAATTATTTTGTTAGAGAATATGGAGTACTACGATTAGCAAAAGGCGAAAACCCTCAAGAACAATGCTTCAACTTTTTAATGGATGCGCCCACTGAGAAAGCTTTAGATATTATAGAGATTTCTTTCATGCTTATAAATGCTATCAATTTAGATTATGATGAACATCAAAGAGGATTAAGTAATATCAAAATAGATGCTACAACTGCTATAAAGGAGCTTAATAATCGTTTTAAAGAACATCAACTTGGATATCGTTTTGAAAACAATAGTATTATTCAAATAGATTCAGAATATATTCACCAAGAAGTTATAAAGCCAGTTCTGGATTTACTAAATGTATCTGGATTTGAAGGAGCTCAGGAAGAGTTTTTATTGGCTCATCAGAGATTTAAATCTGGAAGTTATAAGGAAGCGATTATGGAAGCAAATAAGGCTTTTGAGAGCACTTTAAAAATTATTTGCCATCAGAGAAATTGGAAGCCTGCTAAAGGTAAACCCGACACTGCTTCTAACTTGATTAATGTGCTTTTGGAGAAAGAGTTTTTTCCTACTTATCTTCATAATCAAATAAATGCTTTGAAAGATATTTTAATAGGCGGATTGCCCACTGTTAGAAATAGAAATGGTGGGCATGGTCAAGGCGTAGAAACTATTGAAGTTCCTGAATATATGGCTAATTTTGCTATAAATACTGCAGCAGCAAATATTAAACTTTTGGTGGATATACATTCACGAGAAGAATAGATTGTTCTGTAGTTAGGAGGCTATAGTTATGATAGTTATTATATCGACCATTATTACAGCAGCTACATTTTTATTTACTATGTTTAAGTATTTCAATGAAAAAAAGGAAGCAAGACGTAATACCGAATTTGATCAGTATCGACAAGTGTTAGATAGAGTAGCAGGTAGGTATCCGGATGGAAGTCCGATGGTTGATATTCAACAGATTTCTGCTGTATATCAGCTACTTGAATTTCAAAAGTTTAAATGTGTTACATTACCAATTTTAGTTCATTTTAAAGAGCAATTTGATGAACAAGAGAATTCAAGTTTTAGTAGAGCAGTCAATGATGTATATGCTAAACTTTCACAAAATTAGAAGATAAACTTATCTAATTAGCTTTCTGTTATGAAAATACAGTTGTTCATCTTCTAATTATAGGTTGTTACTCCATACCTAAAAAATGAGGGGTAACAACCTATAATTCATAAATTGTAAGCGCCTCCAATAATGGTACGATAAGTACATCAGACTGTACACAAGGAGGACTACTATGTCACATCCATCCGATTCCCCTTCAAATACAACCACTCATGCCTCATCAACAACCCATACCGAACGTGATCTACAACGCTATGAAACGGGCTACGATGCATGGCTATCCTATGTTCCACTTCCAACATTCCCAGCTACAGATCATGTAGAAGCCTGGGCAACATGTTGTCGACAAATCCATCTGACCGCTGAACAACAATATCCTGTTATTGGGACAGCTGCGCGTGAGTTAGCACGTGGTATTAGCGCTATGTTAGGACAAAGCGTCCAACAAAACGATGCTAATCTCCAATCGCCTGTAGCCAGCGAGCTCAGTACAGGCATCTGGCTCATTCCTTTACATACAATCGTTACACCGATCCCAGCTACTTCACCATCCAATGCCAATACGTATGAGCTTCCAGAATGGCTAACTGCGATGTATCGGGAAGCGCATGACGATGTACAGCAATGCATGGCACAAGGCGAAGAAGGTTATCTGATCCGCTCTTTGCCTATTGGCAACGATGTGAATGAGAATAGCGGGACGAATAACAACGCTAAAATCATTATCTTAGCTCCATCCCCAGCTGGTGTACTCTACGGCACATTCCATCTGCTTCGTCACCTCGGGACGGGACAACCACTAGAGCATCTGACGACAACGAGCCGCCCAGCTAACCGTTTACGTATGATCGACCACTGGGACAACGCAGACGGGAGCATTGAGCGCGGTTATGCAGGCAACTCCTTTTTATATGCAAATCACGCCTTCACCCGCGATTGGGATCGGCTGCACGATTATGCGCGTTTACTTGCTTCTACTGGAATCAATGCAGTTGCGATCAATAATGTGAATGTACATGCAACAGAGACGCTATTTATTACAGAGGCATTTCTACCAGATGTGGCGGAGATCGCTACAATTTTGCGCGGATATGCGATTCGGCTATATTTAAGTGTAAATTTTGCAGCTCCGATCGAAGCAGGCGGGTTATCCACAGCTGATCCACTGGATGAAGCGGTGCGGCGGTGGTGGCAGGAAGCGGCAACGCAGGTCTATCGCTATATTCCGGATTTTGGCGGTTTTGTTGTCAAAGCCGATTCGGAGAATCGTCCAGGACCATTTACGTATGATCGAGATCATGCGGATGGAGCGAATATGCTAGCAGCGGCGCTTGCACCGTATGGTGGGAATGTGATCTGGCGCTGCTTTGTATATAACTGCAAGCAGGATTGGCGTGATCGAACGACAGATCGTGCGCGTGCGGCATATGATCATTTTCAGCCACTTGATGGGAAGTTTGCCGATAATGTAATGCTTCAGATCAAGAATGGGCCGCTTGATTTCCAGGTACGGGAGCCGGTATCGCCGTTATTCGGCTCGATGCAGCAGACGAATCAGATTTTAGAATTCCAGATTGCACAGGAATATACCGGACAACAGCGACATGTGTGTTATCTGGTGCCACAGTGGAAAGAAATTTTGGATTTTGACACCGCAGTCAATAATCGCTTCGCTCCGGTCAAGCATATTGCAGATGGTTCGATCTGGCAGCGTACCAACAATGGAATCGCGGCTGTAGCGAATACAGGTGCAGACGGGAACTGGACCGGGCATTTGCTAGCACAGGCGAACTGGTATGGACTCGGGCGACTGGCATGGGAGCCGAATCTGACTGCTGAAGAGATCGCCTGGGAGTGGGCAACGCTGGTGTTTGGACAGGATCGCGAAGTAATAGATACGGTCATAGCCTTATTGATGGATTCATGGCCGATCTATGAGAAATACACATCTCCGCTAGGTATCGGTTGGATGGTCAATCCGAATCATCATTACGGGCCGAATGTGGACGGTTACGAATATTCGGCATGGGGCACGTACCATTATGCGGATCACCAGGGGATTGGTGTGGATCGCACGATCGCGACTGGTACAGGCTACACGTCACAGTATGAAGCGGTCAATCAGGATCGTTATGATTCATTGGAAAGTTGTCCGGATGAGCTATTATTATTTTTCCATCATGTCCCGTATACACATGTGCTACATTCAGGCAAAACGGTGATTCAGCATATTTATGATACGCATTTTGAAGGTGCAGAAGAAGCAGCAGGTTTGCTGGAACGATGGCAGACATTAGCAGGGCGCATAGCGCCTGGACTTCATGCGCAGGTAGCGAAACGATTAAGTGAGCAAGCGGAACATGCGAAGGAATGGCGTGATGTGATCAATACGTATTTTTATCGTAAAAGTGGAATTTCTGATATGCATGGGCGAATGATGTATTGAGAATGTAGCGAAAACATGAATCGCAGGAAGGAGCAGCGGAAAATGGAAACTGAACTTCCACATCAGGCAGAGCATGGGGGAAACAGTCAAACTAACTCTTCGGATCGAACCTACACAGTTGAGCAGATTTTGTATGATCTGTTCGATGTGGATGCTGCTACACTAATAGAGCGACGACATCAGGGAACAACTGTCGATGGTCTAGAAACGGGACATGTAGACATGATCGTCACTGGTATGGTAACGTCCTTTTCCGCCAGTCAGCGTGTGATCCAGCATGCGGCTCAGCTAGGCGCCAATGTTATCATCGCGCACGAAGGATTATTTTACAGTCATCAGGATCAGCGAGATCAGCTACTCGATGATCCTGTGTACAAGCAGAAGCTACAGCTTATCGAGCAGACCAACATGCATATCATTCGATTACATGATGCGATTCACCGAGAAGAGCGGGATGAGGTTATGGAAGGCTTACTTCGGCGGCTAGAATGGTGTAATCAGGTGGTGGAGGAGACGTCTACGCATACCATTGTAGAGTTACCACAAGCGATTCAGTTAGATCACCTAGCTGCAGAGATCAAGCAACAACTTTCCGCTACCTATATCCGTTTATCTGGTCAAGTGGAGCAGCAATGTCAACGGATTGGTGTGCTGGTAGGATATCGCGGCAGTGCGGCGCTGGGGCTACCCTTATTATCGCGCGAAGATGTAGATGTGTTAATCGTAGGCGAAGGGCCAGAATGGGAATTGCCTGAATATGTGCGAGATGCTGTGGAGCAAGGGCGAGCAAAAGCACTCATCATGATAGGACATGCGGAGAGTGAATTACCTGGTATGCAGTGGCTGGCAGAGCGCCTGGCTTCTCGATATAACAGCATAAACGTTAGTTACGTAGCCAATGAGCCTGTATTTCGCCTCGTGTAGATGAGGATGGTATCTAACCGGAACAGCTACCAACTTTTCCCGGGAAATAAAAGGGTAGGCTTTTACCTATGAACCTACCTACCATTCTACGATCTTCGATCCGATGGACTACAGCCACGTAGCTGACGGAACACACGATTAAAAGTACGTACATTGCCAAATCCACAATCCAGTGCAATGTCGATCAGCTTACGTTCGCTATCCGTCATTTGCTGCTCGGCACGCTGGATGCGTAGCTCATTCATGTAGGTGTTATAACCGATTCCGGTTACATTTTTGAAAAAGCGAGAAAAGTGAAATAAGCTCATACCTACCTGATCCGCACCATCCTGTAAGGTAAGCGGCTCGGTACAATGCTGTTCTAGCCAGTCAAGTAGACCCTGCATAACGATCAGATGAGCTTTATTCGCTCTACGTCGAACGGCAGAGGTGTGCTGTGGAGCCGCACGCAAACAATGTCCACCTAACATATGAAGAAGTCCAGTAATAACAAGCTCAGACTGCTCTTGTTGTTGCTGCCTCTCCATATACAGCTGCTCCATAATAATAGCGAGCTGCTGCCGCACTTGTTGTCCGGTATTATTCATAGCGTTCTCATTTCCAGATTCCATTTCAGATCGCAAAATAAAGCCAGAGTGTGGACGCTGCTCAGCTGGCCAGCCTGCGGGAAAGCCGATCAGTCGTGGATTAAAAATCACCATAATGATCTCGGATGTCGTATCTGCATGTTCATAATAGTGAATATCGCCGCTACCGCAAAAAGCAAACTCACCCGCTTGTAGCGTCCGAACTTCGGAATTGATACCTACGCGGATAGCGCCCTTGCGCACATAAATAAACTCCAGATCATGATGCCAGTGTGCGAGAAAGCTCATATTCGGGATCAGGTCAATTTGGACAGGCAATCCCTGGTCGGGATGGTATGAACGTGTCTCATGAAATGCTCGCATGGTGCTTCACCTCATTGGTTTGTTAATTGGAATCGTAACGATCGTGATGAAAGCAATAGTCATCTAGCTTATAAAGCGATCCAATCTATTCCTGTACGATATTAGCAAAAAATGTCCATCGGAGCAATGAATTTGACGCGCAAATTGTATGCGCTTGCATTACAATTTGGCTATACGTGCTGAGTACAGCTGCACGGAGTAGATTCATACTTCAAACCAAGATAGGAGCATATCCATATGAACAAGCAAGCATTAATCGTAAGTGGAGGCTGGGATGGTCATCAGCCGAAGGAAGTAGCGGATATTTTTGCAGATGTATTACGTAAGGAAGGATTTGACGCTGAAATTTCGTATACACTGGATGCTTTTCTAGATGAAGAGCGCCTGCATACTCTCGATCTGATCGTTCCGATCTGGACAATGGGCGAGATCAAGGATGAGCAGTTACAACCTGTGATGCGCGCTGTAGCTGGCGGCGTAGGGATGGCAGGCTGTCATGGCGGCATGTGTGATTCTTTCCGTAACAGTGTTGATTGGCAATTTATGACCGGATCGCAGTGGGTGGCGCATCCGTTTAACGATGGTGTTGATTACGAGGTGAACATGGTACGTACATCATCTAGCCCGCTGATTGAAGGTATTCCTGATTTCCAGGTGAGCTCGGAGCAATATTATTTACATGTCGATCCAGTTGTGAATGTACTCGCCACGACAACATTCCGTAAAAGCGAAGGTCCACATTCCGCAAATGGTGAGATTGTGATGCCAGTCGTGTACACGAAGCGCTGGGGCGAAGGTAAGATTTTCTACAATTCTCTAGGGCATCAGGCGAATATTTTCGATATTCCTGAAGCGAAGGAATTGATGCGCCGTGGAATGTTATGGGCTGCTAAGTAACCTACATATAGTAGCCAACACATGTAGATGCTAGATACTGTCAATCAGCTATTTCATGGATATTAATCTCTCCCTCCCATATATAACTGAGCAGAATAATCGAAGCCCGAAAGGCGGAATGAACAATGCGTAAAGTAAAAATTGGTATTATCGGCTGTGGCAATATTAGCAGCATCTATATGGAAAATCTAACGCGTACCTTTGCCAATACCGAAGTGTACGCCTGTGCAGACCTGAATCCAGAGAAGATGGAGGCAGCTGCAAATGAATACAGCATTCCGAACCAATGGACAGCCGATCAGATTATCGGGAGCGATGAAATTGAGATCGTCGTGAATCTGACCACGCCAAAGGACCATTTTGAGATATGTCGTCAAGCACTGGAAGCAGGCAAGCATGTGTATGTGGAGAAGCCGCTATCGCTTTCCTCTGAGCAGGGTCAGGAGCTCGTACGTTTAGCAAAGGAAAAAGGCGTACTGCTTGGCGGAGCGCCTGATACATTTCTCGGAGCAGGTCTGCAAACCTGTCGCAAGCTCATTGATGATGGCTTTATTGGTGAACCGGTAGCAGCGACTGCCTTCATGGTGAATCACGGGCATGAGAGCTGGCATCCAAACCCATCGTTTTATTACAAAAAAGGCGGCGGCCCGATGTACGATATGGGGCCATACTATTTGACCGCGCTAGTATCCCTACTAGGCCCAGCGCAAACCGTAGCGGGGATGACGAAAAAGTCATTCCAGCAACGTACCATTACAAGCGAGCCGCGCTTTGGGGAGGTGATTGATGTCGAAGTGCCAACCCATATTGCGGGTACTGTGCGTTTTCATGGGGGCGCTATTGCTACGCTAATTACCAGCTTTGACGTGTGGAGTAGTACGCTACCATGTATTGAGATCTACGGAACACAGGGCACACTGATCGTTCCAGATCCAAATACATTCGGTGGCCCAATTCGTCTGCGTACCGCGCAGGGCGATGCATTCATGAAAATTCCGCTACTGCATCAATATGCGGATAACAGTCGGGGAATCGGGATCGCAGATATGGCCGATTGCATCCTACATGGCGGCACCCCACGCGCAGGGGGCGAGCTCACGAGTCACATACTCGAAATGATGGATGCCTTCCATAGCAGCGCCGATTCCGGTCAATACGTAACCTTACAAACAAGCTGTGAGCAGCCTCGCTCGCTGCCAACCGGACTTGTCAAAGGTCACGTAAGATAATCAAGTCCCTTTACTCTCAACAATCACCCTGGCGAATGATGTCATCCCTACCTATTCTCATGCTGGATGAGAATAGAGCCTACTTCATCATTCGCCAATCTCTTCATTCCTGTGGTGTGGACAGGAACCTAAAAGCTTTGTCTCTACCTGTGTAGATCGCAGATGAGACAAAGCTTTTTTTATTGCACATCATTTCATCTAAGCACTACTCTGTAGCATCTTTTAATTAGATTGTGACGATCCAATATTCACTGCTACATACGAATATCTCCAATAAACTTTTTCAGTGTTCAGTATTCGGTATTCGACATTGAGAAAGCCCCAAGATTTTAAATCCATTTCCTAACTGCTTCCCCCACCACCAGATGAGATAAATCGAAACATCTCCCACCAGCATTGCTTCATTTATAATGCGAGCAGCACGGAACGGAGGAAAGGAAATAAGGGAAAAGGATGCCTTTTGAGCCTGGGAATCTACATTCCATCCTACTCCATAGATTCCTGGGCGTGGGCCTAAGGACGTTCCCTTATTCCTTTCCGCAGTGGTGTATACCCCGCTCCACACATTCCACATGCGCCCAAGATTTATTCCCATCCCTACCCTACCGATTAAAAAAATGCTGAAACCAACTCCAATATACATTATCATGAAAAGAGGGTAATAACAGAAAGGAGCACGATCACCACACACCAACTCGCAGAAGGCAGATGAGTACATACAGACGATCTACCATATAAAGAATTCATCTGGATTGAACCAGGAAAGGAATGTTGTTTATGTTTGGAAACGATTGGGATGATATATTAAAGGAAGAAATGCAGCAACCGTATTTTCAAGAGCTCATGAGCTGGCTGGATGAAGAGTACGAGGAGCATACGGTATATCCGCCGCGCGATTTACTGTTTCAAGCCCTTCGTCTGACACCATATAGCGAAGTGAAGGCTGTTATTCTAGGGCAAGACCCGTATCATGGGGCTGGACAGGCAGAGGGATTAAGCTTTTCGGTACAGCCAGGAGTTAGAGTTCCTCCATCCCTACGCAATATTTACATAGAGTTAAAAGAAGATATGGGCGTTGCAACGCCTTCTCATGGCTCACTGGTTAGCTGGGGCAAGCATGGCGTATTGTTACTAAACACAGCCCTTACCGTGCGCGAGAGTAAGCCTGCTTCACACCGTGGCAAGGGCTGGGAACGTTTTACCGATACGATTATTCGTCTGCTAAATGAACGGGAGCAGCCGATGGTATTTCTACTATGGGGCAATCATGCAGGCGAGAAGGAAGAGCTTATTAACACACAGCATCATCTGGTCATTCGTTCGGCACATCCAAGTCCGTTTGCGTCACGTAAAGGCTTTTTCGGTAGTCGTCCTTTTTCACGGACAAATGCGTTTTTGGAACAGCATGGCCAGCAACCGGTAGACTGGACAATTCCGGAGCTGAATTAAGCATGGGGCGTGGAGGTGGGATTATGAAGCAGTGGGAAGGGAAAAAGGTGGTAATCACGCGGGATGATGAATATCATTCCAGACTCTACGGCACCATTCAGAATTGGGATGTGGAGAAGAATCGGCTTGTCCTGCAACCCGGCTCCATCCATATCCTGCTGAACGATATTTTGCATATCAAAGAACTGGATATGCTACCGCAAGACTTGAATTCGGCTGCATGGGAGCTCAATTCGGTCGGTTATGTGATGAAGCAACCGGTTCAATTTGATAATGCGATATTATTTGGCTCCAAAGTGATGATCTGGAAGGGCGATAAGCTTGTCGAGCCATTTGCCCGTCTGGTGCGGCATAATCGGGAGCGTGTCATTCTGGATGATCAGCGTATATTTAGCAAGGCAGATCATGTGTTTGTCGTGCGTTCACGTCGTGGCGGTTAAGGGCGATGTGGCTCGGTATGATTTAGAAGCTAAGGAATTTCTGTGCGTAACACTCGGCAAAATATGAACAAGGACTATGGTCTCCAAAACGGGACGATAGTCCTTATTTTGGTAAAAACATCATGTTTTTTACAGAGTAAGCTTCAATTTTGGGCCATTCTCTCCGATATTAATTAAGGACTGAACACAGACGAAACTATAACTCAAGGAGAGAAATGAATGACACATACTGTGAAATTAGGAAAATGGATGTTGTCGCTTCTGCTCATGAGTACACTGCTTTTCCCAAGCGGAGTATTCGCTGCGGATACAAGTGCAGTGTCACTGAAGTTTGATGACGATCAAGCATGGACATTATCGCTTGATGATGACGCGAAAGATCTGACGTTGTATGCGGTAAATGGAAATGGCGACACGACAGATGTAACGGATCAGGCAACATGGTCTTCAAGCACACCCACTGTAGCAACAGTAGATAAAGGTAGCATCACACCTGTAAGCGTAGGTACAGCAACCATCACAGCGAAGTACGGTGATCTTGCTGCAACGAAAAAAGTAACGGTAACCTCGCCATATACGAAGCTGACTCTGTCTGCGGCAGATGCAGTAAACGTAACGATTGGCACACCATATGATGTAACAGCAACAGCTACCAAAACGGATGGCACAACTGTAGACGTTACCGATACGGTTACCTGGTCTACATATGACAGCAAAGTAGCCAAGGTTATCGAAGGTCAAGTAACCGGTCTGTCACAGGGCAGTACTTCACTGGCAGCTAAATATGCTGGACTGACAGCAACCGCTAATCTGTATGTACGTTCTTCCTTCCAGGGGCTGATTCTGACGCCTGAAGAAGATCAAGTGATGTTCATCGGACAAGCGCCGCTTCAGATCAAAGGCGAAGTCGCCGATGCAACATCGGTTAAGGACGTAACCTCAGATGTAACATGGACATCATCGAACCCGGTCAACGTAACCGCGACGGGTGGTCTGCTCAAACCTTGGGTAGAAGGTACATCCACAGTTAAGGCACAATACGAAGACTTTACGAAGAGCTTCAAAGTGACTGTATACAAAACGATGAAAAAGCTAGAGCCAAGCGTAACCTCGATTGATCTGGTAACGGGTCAATCTGTAGCTATGCCAAAAGTAAAAGGAACTGCTGTAGATGGTTCCACAATGGATCTGTCCAAAGTCGTGGATTGGAGCGTAGATAGCGCTGTAGCGACGATTGATAATGGCAAGCTTGTTGCCGAAGATGCTGGCGATGTAACGCTGGTAGGTAAAGTAGGCAATATGCAAGTGAGTATTCCAGTTAGCGTCAAAGCAAAAGTTCTGGAAATGACGCCTTCTGTAGCGAGTCTGAGTATTGTGGTAGGTGCTTCCTCACCGCTGCCAACAGTAACAGCAATCAGTGCAGACGGTACAACAAGCGACATCACAGACGATGTCAAATGGACATCGAGTACAGATAAAGTGCTGATTCAAGGCAAGAATGCAAAAGCACTGATCAAAGGTAGTGCAACGCTGAAAGGCACGTACCTGAACAGTTCTGTTCGAGTAAGCGTGAAGATGGAAACGAAGATCCAATCGCTCGACGTGTCTCCACAATCGCTTGACCTCGGTCTGAAAAAGAGCAAAACAATCAAAGTCGTAGGCACGTACACAGACGGTAAAAAGGTGACGCTGTCGAGTAAAATGAACTGGGTATCCTCTAATCCTGCTGCAGCAACGGTAAAAGGTGCAACTGTGAAAGCAGTGGGTATCGGTTCAACGACATTGACAGGCTCTTATCAAGGCTTGACCGCTACAGTAAAAGTAACGGTAAGCGCACAGGTGAAGAAACTGACATTGTCCGATAAATCACTTAAGCTGGCGACAGGTACGAGCAAAACATTGACCGTGATTGCAGAATACGATACAGGTGATAAAGTAGACGTAACACAAGCAGCAGTATGGACGTCCAACGCTCCATCCGTAGCTACAGCAATTTCTGGTAAAATCACAGCGATCTCCAAAGGTAATGCATCTGTCAAAGCCGAATTTGGCGGTAAGAAAATATCGACAGGCGTAGCTGTGAAAGATGCTACAACGAAGTAAGAGCTCCTTTTGAATAGCACCTGTTCAGTCTGGCAAAGAGTAGAGTAGAGGCTTCGGTGATGATAGATAAGCTGAGCTTGCGCTTTGTCGGTAGCCAGCATTCATGCAAATGATGCGGGTAGCGATTCTTTTCAAATATTGTGAATACTTGTTATGTACCGCCTAGGCATCGAAATGATGTCGTAGGCGGTTTTTTTGTATAGATTGACGTAGCTGGATGGAACGTACCAAGCGTCCGATCAAATTATGCTATTGCCAAAAAGCAATACCTGTTATATGATTAATAAGAACAAATGTTCTGTTTTAGTTTTTGCTATTTATTCATTTATACATAGATCGTCTTCATATTATGAATACCGATCACAGAGCAAGCTACTATCATCCATCAAGGAGGCAGAATACCATGCTGGACGATGCCGAGCGCAAGCTGTTACGCGTGCTGTTTAACTTTTTTGCAAAAAATCGTCGTATGCCAGTCTGGAGAGAATTAACTGCGATTACGGGCAAGCATCGGGCAGATGTAGCGCGTACATTATTAGCGCTGGAGCAGAAGCAATACATTATGTGGCTTGAACCAGTCAGTCCACATACCGTTGTATTGATTGAGGGCTGGGAACAACGGGATAGACTGCCACAGCGCTCTGCTAGCATCGTATCAGAGGTACTATACTGGACAGAGCACTAATTAATCTAATCCTGAAGGAATCGTACATTATAGAGCATATGTGGTTAGGAGAGCAAAATATCTATATTTCTCCAAAATGTTTACAAGTTGGATACAAGCGGGAGCCTGGAATGATACATTTGCGGTGTAATCTGGGTACAGACAAAGAGAGAGTATCACCGGTACAACTTACCGGAATCCAACACCATAAAGGAGATCTACTAATGAAAACAACTAAAAAATGGGTAGCAGCAGCGATGACAGCAGGTTTGGTAATGACAGGTTCAGCAGGCGTATACGCCGGAACACAATTGGAAGCGATCAAAGCTTATATGAACCACGGCATTAAGATTGAAGTAGATGGTAAAGCCTACACGCCAACAGGCGCGAATGGTAAAGAACTTGCACCCATTACGTATAATGGTTCCACTTACTTGCCTGTACGTTCACTTGCAGACGCGTTGGATGTACCGGTTAACTATAACGCATCACAAGGTAAAGTATCCGTTGGTAATGGATCAAGCTCAACAGGTAGCGGCTCCAATAGCGGAAGCACACCTGTAACAGGTAATACAAGCAGTGTAAAAGCGGTGTCCTACACCGCTAGTCAGATTCAGCAAATGAAAGAAGCGCGTAGCGGCTTCGGCGTACCAAGCTTTGCAACGCCATATGCACCAACGAAGATCGGTAGCCAGGATCAATTTGTCAAAGTAGCTGCTGCTGATGGCGCAGACAGTGTGAACCTGCTCTACAAGCACATGATCGTATCTGCTGCAGCTCGCGATAACAGCGGCGGCGACTTTGGTACAGGTGGTACCAAGGTACAGCTGTCTAACGGCGCAGCAGGAACGTACTATGCATCCACAGCTACAGAAACAGCTTCGCTAGCATTTGAGCTGGATGGCAACTACTTTACGATTCGTGCATTAGATGGCCTGCTGACCAAGGAACAACTGGTTGCTGTGGCAGGATCGGTAAGCAAGCTGTAAAAAATAGATAAGAGCAAGCTTCGAAGTTTCTGAATGGTTAGATTTTGAAGAAGTTCATCTAGAAGCTCTAGCATAAGAATATTTAAAAGTTCATATGACACGATGAATCTAAGTAAGATGATTATTGTCAAAAGACAACACAAAAGCAGCAGGGATAATTTTCCTGCTGCTTCTTATGTTACCGATGTTAGCGATAGTTATCTAAGGATAGCCGAGATAAATAAGGTCGTATCATCATGCTAATATAAATTTCTGTATATGACATATTAGAAGAGCAGGTTATTTGTTACTAGAGCATTTGAAATTATATACGCGAGGTGAAATTAAGAAAAGGATTTTTGCGCAGCAAAATATCGGCACTACTTGACGCTCCTAACATGATTTGATATATTAAGTTTTGTTATGATTTATACGACCTGTTAGCTCAGCGGGAGAGCACTATCTTGACAGGGTAGGGGTCAGTGGTTCGATCCCACTACAGGTCATTGGAGATTAATGAAAAGTCCTTGAGAAATCAAGGGCTTTTTTGTTTTTATACGCCATACACTCATAATCCTGACAGGAGGGGATATCATGTATAGCATCATAGCGTATAGCGCCATTTTCTTACTTTATCTCGGAATTATGGTTTACCGGTTGAAGAATAAGGCTTTCCGAAAATATATAAGAGAACATACGGGATTTATTTTTATTTTCGTGCTATTTAGCTTAACTATGCAAGTTCCCATAGCGTTGAAGGTGATCTGTACGGTTATATTACTTGCTAATTTTATATATGGACGTACGAGAAAAGAATAAGTACATAGAAATTATTTACTTCATTTGCTTAAATGCAGCAGGAAAAGCTAAATCAAACGCGAATTAAAAGTAAATCGTAATCCATTAACCTGCTTCTTACCACTAAATAGAATCTCTATAATTTGCGAATAGGTCTTATTAAATATTGTTTTATTCATTCAAACGAAAGGAGGCACACGCATGAGACGCATCCTAGCTCTTATTCTGTTCCCGCTTATCTTCATTTGCGTTATTTTGTTTCCACTTATTACGTTGGTACAAACGCTGGTATTGGCATTACGCGACGTTCCCATGTCGATCATTGTATTTGTGATCCTGTTATTTGTATTCGTTCGAGTGGCTTCACATGTGCATCACACGACCAAAATGCGTCTGACCAACCGTTAATGATAGTCCACATAAGAGCGCTAATCATGCCAAACACGATAGGGAGTGGGTATACTAATCCTGGTTTGGAATGAGTAGTGTTCTTTTTGATTAGTACAAATCATCTTATTATCACAAGGAGTCACAGTTTAAATAATGTAAGAGTCCCCTCTGGCGAGGGCTTTTTGGTTTGTGTATAATAAAGCTTTGATTATTAGCACAAGTAGAGGAGGCTTATCATGGCTCAGCGTTATCGAATTACACGAGATATGCAGGAGATTGATAATACACAAAAAGCAATTACGCTTGAGGAGTGTAAAGCGTATTTTGATACCCAATCCGATATGGAATACACGTCTGTATTCACAGTCAAGGGAGAAGCGACGATGTCGATCGAAGGTGATTTTTTCCTCTGGCACGAAGGCACAAATGTGATTCCGTTCCGCCATTATGGTGGCGATCTGTATGTGTCAGGTACAAATGAAGCTGTTATTCCGAAAATGATTGAAGTTGCGAGTGTATTGCGAGCAGATATTGCAGAGGATTGAGCTATAAAATAGCTATCAATAAAGGTCTGGGGCATTGCCATGATGAGATGGTGCACATGTCTCAGGCCTTTATTTATGTGAATTTTATTGCTAATCTCGTTCATTATTTACAATAAAATCTATTTATGGATTTAGTTTATAAAAGTTAGTAAAAGAAATTTTTAAAGCAACGCTTTTTTTGTTGAAAAAGGGTATATTTACCGTATAATTTATATATGCTTGTGAATCAGGAGGAAGAAAATTGCTAGAAGCGATCCGGTTTGTATTCTTTTCCAGCATAGAGTATTTGGCGATTTTCACTTTGATGTTGTCGATCTTCAGACTTAAGCCGTTTGAGTATATTGGGACGGTCTCATTTGTATTTTTGATCATGAGTTTGATTAGTTTTGCACTTCGATGGGAGTTTCAGCTGTCTTTCGTTGTACCTATGGTTGGCGTCATTTCGTATATTTTAATACTCGCTACGGTTGTAAGAATTCCTTTATTGTGGTCTTCGATTATTGCAGTCTCTGGTCTGTTTATTTACGGCATTATCCAGGGCTTAATCATCTTAGTGTTTTTCGGCTCGTATACATCTAGCATGCAATATTCAAGTACAGGCACACTTATACAAATTGTGTCCATTGTCATCACATTAGGAATTTGCTATATATTGAATTTTTTCAAGTTTGGGTTTATCGCGGATTTCGAAAAATTCAAATTTAAGTTTGAACATATCACTATCGTCGTCTTCACATTAATTGCTTTGATTTCGATCTCTGCGCTTATGTACTACAATAATTTGTTTTATATTATTATCTTTTTGCTTTTGCTAGCAGGAATATTCATTTATTATTCTTTGCTGAAGGAGAGAACTGCTTATGATTGATCGTTGGGCATATCATGCTGCCAAGCATATTAAGCAGGTCGTTCCTCAACATGCTGCAAGCATAGCAGTGCTCACTTTTTCATTGTCTATAGTCATCAATACCATTTTAATCGTATTGGTGACTATTTTTTTATCCCTATTAATTGGAACTTTTAAACAAGCTATGGTTATTATGGTTGCTTTTGCTGTATTAAGGATATTTACAGGTGGATATCATTTGAAGTCTGGATTACATTGTATTTTAGTCTCTTCTTTGCTGTTTGTCCTATTATCCATAGTGACATTGCCAACTAGCTATTGTATAATTTTTACATGTATGAGTATTATACTCATTTCGATTTATGCTCCTTCTAATATTGATAAACATTCGCGTATTCCTAAAAAGTATTATATTTGGCTGAAAATCATGGGTGGCTTACTGGTAGCTACTAATTTAATATTCCTTTCGGCGCCATTTGCTTTGGCTTCCTTCATTCAATCTTTGAGTTTGATCCGAAGGAGGTGATACAATGCGGATAATCCGATACGGCTATTCAATTGCAGCTACGCTTTTATCCTCGCTTGCAGTACTATTTGTGAGCGCGGCCAGCGCTTTTTTCATTTATTCACCAGAAGCGCCCGAGGAGCTCTTAAAGAAATAATATAGGAGTGATCGTGTTGTTGGAGGTAATTAGAGAATTAGATAAACATACTGTAGAACATGTACAGCTCCATGCGGACGCGGTCTGGTATATGGAGTATGATCGTCGCAAGGATCGGATTGTCGTTCATGTACAGGACGGCAGCTATTATATGAATGGCTCGATCAAGCATATTGAATTATTTTTGCAGGAGGAGGGCTATCGTTTTCTTGAAGTCGATCGGGGAACTCTGGTTAATGCGGATAATATCGTATGGATCAACCTGGTGCGTAAGGAAGCGTTTTTTGAGCCTTATCCGACCCGCAAATCCAAGCGTTGTAGTATCGCCCATCATCGTTTCCTCAACACGGTAGATGAGCTGCATCGCATGAATCCGAGTCTTAGTGTAACTTCGCCTGCCTGAAACGGCAGGCTTTTTTCTTTGTATGGAAGGTACACTTTTGTTAGACGGAAGGACGAATGTAGCTAATAGCTAAACCCAATACAGCAGCAATACGGCATGAAATGCTGAATGACTAAACGTTACTTAACGAAGCTAAGACTGTATATTTTGAAGATTGTATATTACATAAAAGCCGTGAGGTGAGTCGTTCATCGCTCTAAGAAGCAATTCAGTCTGTACATGCTTGATCTGCAAGACTACATATTTATTATGATGCGGTCAATCGCTGGTACAGCCAGAATGCTGCAATGCACACTGTAATTGCACTGAGCACCGGAAGCGTACGAGCATAGGCACGAGAGCGGTGCCACCATGCCAGTAGCGGTAGTGCGATCGCGAGCAGAGTAAGTTGAGTAAGCTCGATACCTAGATTGAAGCCGACTAATGCAGGTACAAGCTGACTATTCGGCAGATTCATTTCCACCAGTAGATCGGCAAAGCCTAGACCGTGAATCAAGCCGAATAAAAACGTGAGCCACCAGCGATGACGTGCATTACGCTGGAAAAATAGATTTTCTAATGCAACATACATAATACTTGCAGCAATCATCGACTCTACGAATCGAGAGGGTAGAGTGACGATATGGAGTACAGAGAGCGCCAGGGTTAAGCTATGTGCAATGGTAAATGACGTAATAATTTTGACGTAATCGCGGATACGCATACGTAATGCGAGCAAGGTGAGTAGAAATAATAGATGATCTGTACCTGTCAAAATATGCTGTGACCCGAGCCAGATAAAGTTCAGCCAGCCGCCTTGCTGCACCTCGCTTGTACCTTCGGCATGATTCATCGTGACGGTGAATGTCCATGGAGATTGGAACATAGCAGAGGTGGATTGTATCTGCCCGTTGTTAATCACATTGATAAAATTGGCGTATTCGCTTGGGATCACGTCATGGAATTGATCGCTAAGGCGAATACGATCGGTTTTCCCACTGATTGGAAAGGTGACGGTTAACATGACCAATTTGGCATTGGGTAGTAACAGGTCTCCATATTTCATACTGTCTTTGAAGCGGAAGTTATCTTTGTCCGGCAATTGCTGATTAAGCACAAGCTGTCCGTTACGGAATGAGATTGGCTTATCATCATCGGTGAGCTGGAGATGAGCAGCAATCCACTGGATGATACGATCATGCCCTGCTTGTACTTCTTGTTCGTCTAAATAATAGTCTTTGTTGATATCGACACCGGGCAGAGCTTCCAGCACAGATAGATCATCCAGCGCATATTGGAGTGTCATCTGTCCGTTATTATAGCTAATGCGGGTGAACGCGACACTGTAGGCATGAGCAGAAGCAATAGGGACGCAAGAACTGCTCAGACCCAGTAGCAAAAGAAAAGCCAGCGTATACGTTCTCGCTGGCCATGACCATAGGTTGTTCATGCGATGGAGTAATCGAAGATAAAGTTGATTATTCATTTTATAGATACCCCATCGGATCTACTGGAGTTCCATTCACTCGTACTTCAAAATGGCAGTGTGGGCCAGTCGAATTACCTGTCGAACCCACCTCGGCGATCTTGTCACCGCGACCTACACTTTGACCGGCAGATACCATCGTGCCGCCATCGCGAATATGCGCATATAGCGTTTGAATACCATTGCCATGGTCGATGATAACCACATTACCGTACCCGTTCATCCAGCTTGCCACAAGAACGGTTCCACCGTCTGCGGCATAGATTGGAGTGCCCTGCGGTGCAGCTAGATCAATCCCGGTGTGCATTTTGTATTCCCCTGTGATCGGATGAATCCGGTAGCCAAATGGAGAGGAAATTCGTGCACCAACAACAGGCATGGTCATCATACCCGATCCGCTTGGTTGATAATTGCCACCAGAGTCGCCGCCACTATCTGATCCGCTGTCAGGAGCTGAGCTACTACTGGAATTGGAGCTAGAAGAAGCTGCGGATCGTGCTGCAGCGGCAGCCGCCGCTTGACGTGCTTGTTCGGCAGCTCTAGCGCGAGCTTCCGCCTGTTCACGTTCTTCTCGTTCTCGTGATTCTGCTGCGGTCTTCTCCTTGAACAGCGATGCACGCTGATCAGCAAGTGCCCACAGCTGTTGTTCCTGATCTGCACTGATATCATCAGCATTTTCGATCTGGGCATTATATTTGGCGATCAGTACTTGTTTTTCATTTTCCTTCGCATTCAGTTCTTGTTTGCGCTGTGCTTTTTCAGCATATAAGCTTTTGGCGCGAGCGTAATCCGTTTTAAGCTGGTTTTGTGTAATAATAACCGCTTGCTTATCCTGCTCCTGCTGCTGCAAAATGTCCTGATCCTGTTCCACAATCATACGCAGAGAATCGGCACGAGCAAGAAAATCGGCAAAGTTATTCGAAGACATAAGCACATCCAGATACGATACCATACCGTCGGTATACATCATACGCACGCGTGTATCAATCATGCCTTCACGTGCTTGAATACGCTGCTTGGTCGCTTCTAGATCAATCTTAGCTTGTCGCAGACCTGCTTGAGTCTGAGAGAGATCATTCGACACCCGTGCAAGCTGGCTGCTCACATCATTAATCGCTTGCAGGACAATACCAAGATCTGCCTGTGTGCGCTGCTTGAGTGCTTGAGAATGTTGTTTCTGCGCTTCAGCTTCCTTTTGCTTTACCGCAGCATCATGGGCTTGCTGTTCCACAGCGTCGAGTTCCTTTTTAATCTCGTTGGAAGATTTGGCTGCATACCCGGTCTGGGTTAATGCACCAAATAGCAGCAGTGTGGCTGCAAAGGACACGAATGTTTTCAATAGTATGCCCATCCTTTATTTACAAATTTCGTTGTGACTGTACATAGGAAAATGATAAATGCAGACTTTGAATATAGCATGATGTGGTCAAGCTTAAGTCTGGCTGTGAGGAATCACGAATTAGCGATAGGGTATCAAACCAACGCTTATTCCATATAAAAGGTATGTTCGACTATAGATAGCGTCTTCCCTGCTAGAATCAAACAATTTGCAATAAATTGATGAAAAATTCGTAACATTTATCATAAGAATATATGCGTAGAACTATAGATGTCAATTGTTACATAAGGGAGGAATAGTCGTAATATACAGTAAGCTAAAAAGCTGGAAATAAAGGAATTTGTAACTGGATACAAGACGTAATATGGTAAAAAAAGTATGAATAGTCTGTTTGAAAACATATCGTAACGGGTGATATACCAGTATGAAATCATATCTACTGTTAGCATTATGCTAAACAAAGCTGTATCTTATCGGACGATGAATATCGAATCTAAAGTAACAACAAATAGCATGTAATCAAGTGGAGGGAATAACATCATGGAAAACACAAACAACCAGAACACAATTGAAATGGCTAATATGGAAGTCGATCTGATGGCGCAGTTACGCCAAATCGTTACGAATCGTGAGAACTCGGATCTTGCGGTACGTGGTAAAGTTACACAATTGCTGAATCAATATCAAGTTGTTGAATCCAATTAATTATTAGTTATAGCTATGAATACATCACGCCGATCAGGCAAACCCTGGCACGCGCAGCACGGTAGAAATATACCGGACTGTGCGTGTTGTATTATGAAGAGCTAGAGGTCGATTTAACTGGAAGCTTACGAACAAGGGGTTAAATTAAGGGCTATTTTCTGATATGATACGAAGGTCAATGTCGATCAGGAGGTGAATGCAGCTATGAGCATCCGCCATGCTGTGCCCAGGTATTGGACGATTCAGTCCAAAGAGTCATGGGAGAATGCGCAAGAGATCGGCTTTTTACATGGTCATGCGAACCATGCTACATTTGTAGAGCCTTATCATTGGATGATGAGTCAAATGGGACAGCGTTTGTCTGGGTATGATGGTAGCTATCCGGTATGGGTATGGACGGAGAAGCCAGATCTGGTACAGCTGCATCATTATACAGGCCGTTCCGAATGTGTGTGCCTGACGCTAGAGTTAGAGCCTCATGAGGTGCTGTTATCGGATTTTGATGAATGGCATGCTGTGCTTAATGATACGTTTAACGCCCGTACACAACGCGAGTGGCTACGTTATTGTAGCGGACGCTCCTTCATTACGAAGGAAGAGAGCTGGCTGCGAATTTTCGAATTGCAGCATGCGATTGTCGATACGAATCGACGAGATGATCAGCCTGAGCGACGCTTGCAGGGCGTAACCGGAGCGGTTCCATTGGAGCGAGTAATCCGTGTCGATCATCTGGAGGAAGTATTGCGAGAGCGACGACTGTATCATGTATGATGGAGCGTGCTCTATTTTGCACGGGTAAGTACATAAGGGCTGCGGCTGGACGGGCTGGCAGTCTTTTTGCTATGGATATGTGATAGCCAGTTTATCTTTAAATAACAGCTGATGTTCGAGAGAGGGATGAGCTGAGTAGCTTTTGTATAGTGATTCCGTCAGCATGTATATGGTGTAAAAGATAACATAGCATGAATTCGCTATTTCTCCTGCGATGAGATAAGTGGGATGAGAAAATAGCAAAAGGGAACGTATACCAAGAGAAGGATCGGGGCGAAATATAGCCAGGCTTTGCTTACAATGATGATCTACAATTATGGATGGAACAGACGGGAGAGTGTAGGATGAGTGATTTTACATATACAGGCTTAATGCATCGAGTGATGGATATCTATGCTGAGCATGGAAGTGCGGCGGCGTATCATTTTATATGTGAGCATATGGAAGACGGACAGGCGAATCCAGCGCAGATGTATAATTTGCGTTATTCCCTTTTGGCTGGCTGTGGACGTAAGGAAGAAGCGCTGGCTCTGCTAAAAGAAGCTGTGTTAGAACGAGGATATTGGTATAATGCAGATGCTCTGAGTGAGGATGAAGATCTATCTGTATTGCAAGATGAACCTGACTTTGAGCAGGTACTGGCTGTATGCAGACAACGAGAAGCAGAAGCATTGGCTGAGAGTACGGGGCAGCTTCATATTGTTCTACCTGACGATCAGCAACCACCGAGCCAATACCGTACCTTACTTGTTTTACATGGAGAGCTAGAAAATAACGCGGCGGTGGAGCCGATCTGGCAAGCGGCTTTGAATTCTGAATATAAGCTAGCATTACTGCAATCGTCCCAGATTCAATTTTCCGATGCTTATGATTGGTCGGATTCGGAGCAGAGTATACAGGAGCTAGAGCAAGCTCTGCTCGAGATTGGACGCGTGGATGGACGAATTGCCGAGGATGAGCTTATGTCTATAGATCAGGTCCAGCAAGGTGAGCATCTTGAAAGCATGAATCATGACGAGGCACCTGCATCCACAAAGCCTGTACTCGCTGGATTCTCTTCCGGCGCTGGTGCGGCGCTGCATGCAGCTGCTACGTATCCAGCAGCGGTTGGTGGACTTATTCTCGTTGCTCCTTGGCTACCTGAAATTACAGAGTGGCAGGAGGCGTTGGCGCACTGGCAGCAATATAATGTGAAGCTATATATAATATGTGGGGAACATGATGAGGATTGTCTACCAGGTACAGAAGAATTGGTAGAGGAGCTCCGGTTAAAAGGCATCCCTCATCAGCTTCATCTGATGCCTGGGCTGGGTCATAATTATCCAGTACATTTTGATCAGCTGCTTACCTCAGCGTTAGACTGGATGAATGAAGCGTAAGAAATGTAGGCAGTCTGGAAGCTATGTTGTGTTCATATTTTCATTTTGGCTGGAAAAGGCTATAATCATACATGAAAAAAGACCGGAATCGTCCCGCATGATCGGGCAGGCGGCCAATGAATGGATAGAAGGATGAGTGAACGGAGTGAAGATCGCAATATTTGATTCTGGTATTGGTGGGCTAACTGTATTGCATGAAGCGATGAAGCTACTACCGGATGAAGACTATTTATTTTATGCAGATACCCGTCATGTGCCTTATGGTGAGAAAAGTAAGGCAGAGGTGAAGCAGTATGTAATGGAAGCGGCAGCCTATATGGCAGAGCAGCAAGTGAAAGCGATTGTGCTTGCCTGCAATACAGCAACAAGCATTGCGGTGAACGAGCTCAGGCAGAAGTATGACTTTCCGATTCTGGGGATTGAGCCTGCGGTAAAGCCTGCCGTACAAAATAGCACGATCAAGCATAAAAAGGTACTCGTTATGGCTACCCGTCTGACACTAAATGAAGAGAAATTCCACAATCTGGTCAAAAGTATAGATCGACATGATATTGTGGAAAGCTTGCCGATGCCTGGTCTGGTAGAGCTTGCCGAGAAGCGACAATTTGACGATGAGCATGTGATCGCATATCTCGACCAGGCACTTGCTGGTTACAAGCTGGATGAATACGGTACGCTCGTACTGGGTTGTACGCATTTTCCATTTTTCCGTGAGCAATTGCGCCGTTATTTTCCACAGGAAGTAGATATTATTGATGGCAGCAATGGAACAGCACGTCATTTGCGTCATATACTGCATGAGCGTGAGCAATTAGGCGGAGGTAGCGGTCGAATCGACTATGTACGGTCTAGTGAACCGGTACAGAGCTCGGCTGAGCTGGCAGATTATGCACGTTTGCTTGAGCGATTATCGTAAGTTTATTATTAAGTACAGTTCGTGATGTTCGTGTAGATATACATGTATAGGATCAGAGTAGATGCAAGACGATCTGTGGTGAACGATGTATACACATGAATGACATGATAGATATAACGAAGATGAACATAAAACAGCGGCATCCTTTTGCGAGGTGTCGCTGTTTTTATCGTTGTTGTAATGGTTTGTAGTATATACATGTAAAGTTTATGGCTTAGAACGAAGTAGTATTGCTGCGTAATATGTTAATTTTGATCAACGAGGAAAGCCATTGATGTTCAGGAGACATGTGATACTTGGGAAGCGATTGGAGCAGACTTGGACTTGCCGCTATTTAATGGCTTCTTAGACACTGGATAGGAACGTGCCGACGATTGAAATGAAGTTGTGCTGCTCATACGTTCAGCATGTTGCCGTTTCGATGACGAATAGGTTGTATTTGTAAACTTGGTCTGAGTCTGAGAATGGTTGATTGCTGTATTCGAGCGCGCAGAGCCTGATGAAGCTGTTACAGTGGATGGACTGGATTGACTTGCCTGCATAACCGCCCATTCTTTTACCGAAATGGTTGGACGTATCGCCTTGGAAGGTTGCCATGCAAGAATGTTTTCCTCTTTGAATGTACGGGGCTCTCCCGAGCGCAGACAGTCAGCATAGATCAATCCATTCCGAATATGCTTAATCTCAATCCGGCGCTGGGTGAGCTTGCCGGACTGATCCATATATACAATTTCCAGTAATTCTCCAATATGGTTAGCTAGCATAGTCATCCCTCTAATCAGAACATTTGTTCTTGTATTTAAGTTTATTATATACGAACAAATGTTCTTTATCAACTAGGGAATGAGCATCATCGCAAAATATTGTTCGTTTATTCCATCACCATTTAGGGGTAATACATAAGGAGTCGCTTGCTGAGTTGTTGACGTTATTGTTCTATATCGTCATCCATGTATGTTGGAATTGTCTATTGCTCCTTCTGCTAGGAGTAGTAGTGCATCATGGGTGCTATTTATTTTGAAAGGAAGTGCATATTACGATGTCTAATCATCATTCAAACGAGCAATCTCATCCCTCTACTAACAAGTCTACTAGAGATATCGCTGAGCTCCTTCGTCAATTAACACTGGAAGAGAAAGCAAGTCTATGCTCCGGGCTGGACTTCTGGCATACACAGCCGATTGAACGGTTAGGTATCCCTTCTGTGATGGTAACGGATGGGCCACATGGACTGCGTAAGCAGGGTGGAGGCGGTGACCATCTTGGACTTGGAGATAGCGTTCCATCTACCTGCTTCCCAACCGCCGCAGGTCTTGCCTCATCCTGGAATCGGGAGCTACTCGGTCAGGTTGGACAGGCGATTGGTGAAGAGGCTCAGGCAGAGCAGGTCGCTATTGTGCTTGGACCAGGCACGAATATTAAGCGCTCACCACTGTGCGGACGTAATTTTGAATACTTTTCCGAAGATCCGTATCTGTCATCTGAGCTAGCGGCTAGCCATATCCAGGGTGTGCAAAGTCAGAATGTCGGCACATCGCTCAAGCATTTTGCCGCTAACAATCAGGAAGAGCGGCGGATGTCTGTCGATACGATCGTGGATGAGCGAACGCTGCGAGAGATTTATCTGGCGAGCTTTGAAGGAGCTGTTAAGCAAGGCGAGCCGTGGACGGTGATGTGCTCCTACAACAAGTTAAACGGTACATATACCGGAGAAAATGAATATTTACTCACCGATATTTTGCGCCGAGAGTGGGGATTTCAGGGATTCGTCGTATCCGATTGGGGTGCTGTCAATGAACGTGTGGATGCGCTCAAAGCAGGAATGGAGCTTGAAATGCCCGCAAGCGGTGGGATCGGTGACGGTAAGATTGTCGCGGCAGTACAAGAGGGGAAGCTGGATGAGCAAGTATTGGATCGTGCAGTAGAGCAGATATTGCAGTTCGTATTCAAGGCAGTTGAACTGCAAAAGCAGGATGCGACATTTGATCAAGCGGAGCACCATGGGCTCGCACGCCGCGTCGCTGCTGAAAGTATGGTACTACTCAAAAACGAGAATCAATTACTGCCATTATCAAAACAAGGACATATTGCTGTCATCGGTGAATTTGCCGTTCAGCCTCGTTATCAAGGAAGCGGGAGCTCTCATATTAATCCGACCCAACTGGATAAAGCATTAGATGAGATTCGTAATCTTGTCGGCGACGCTGCGGAAGTATCGTATGCGGCGGGTTATGATCTGGATAGTGATGAAGTGAAGGATGAGCTCGTGCAAGAAGCGGTAGGGATCGCTAGTAAAGCGGATGTTGTTATTTTGTTCACGGGCTTACCGGATCGCTATGAATCGGAAGGCTATGATCGCAAGCATCTGGAATTACCACTGAATCATCAGCAACTGATCGACCAGCTTGCTCAAGTGCAATCCAACCTGGTTGTGGTGCTAAGCAATGGTTCCCCCGTAACGATGCCATGGCTTCATCAGGTGAGTGCTGTATTGGAAGGCTATCTGGGTGGTCAAGCAGGTGGAGGTGCAGCGGCGGATTTGTTATTTGGCGAAGTGAGTCCAAGCGGGAAGCTACCGGAGACATTTCCGGTGAAGCTGAGTGATAATCCATCGTTCTTGAACTTCCCGGGTGAAGGGGATCGAGTGGAGTATCGTGAAGGGATCTTCGTGGGATATCGTTATTATGATACAAAGCAGATTGAGCCGTTATTCCCATTTGGATACGGACTGAGCTACACGACATTTGACTACGACAAGCTAGAGGTAGATCGTACGTCAATCACAGATAAGGATACAGTAACTGTTCGCGTTCAAATTCGTAATACAGGTAATACCTTTGGTCAAGAGATTGTGCAGCTATATGTGCATGATCCAGAGAGCCATGTTATTCGACCAGAGCAGGAGCTCAAAGGCTTTGCCAAGGTAGCGCTAGAGCCAGGGGAGAGTAAAACCGTTTCGTTTACGCTGGATAAACGGGCATTTGCTTACTATAATACGGAGCTGCATGACTGGCATGTAGAATCTGGAGAGTACGAGCTTCGCATCGCTGCTTCATCGCGAGATATTCGTCTGAAGCAAACGATTCAGGTCGAGTCTACAGTGAAAATCAAGCAGGTGTTCCATCGTAATACGACGATCGGTGACATTGCGGCAAACCCAGCTACAAAGGAGATTGCGGAGGAATTGGCGAAGCGTTCGGGACTGAATGATATGCTGGGCGATAGCCCCGATCTATTGCTGGCGATGACGCAGTTCATGCCGCTGCGCGCACTGGTTAACTTTGGACAGGGCAAGTATACGGAAGAGATGCTAGAGCAGGATGTGAACCGTCTGAATGATATGCTGAAGCAGGCAGGGCACTAATTGTAAAAGCATGTGAGTGTTAAGAGCGGAGTATTAAGATTTTGCTTGGCTGTTGATAAGTATGATGAATGTATAGCACAGATAAAAACATGGTAAAAGCCAGATCGCAGATAGGAAAGAATCATTTCTCTTCCTTATGAATCTGGCTTTTGCCATATTTATTTAAGATTCAAACGGGAATTCTTTTCCAAGCCAGCTGGTACGATGGGCGATCTGCTCAGTAGAGGCATCCTTTTTATCATATTTATCTAGCAATTGCTGAAACTGAGTTGCTTTTTTCTCATTACGTAGATGAACATAAGCCCGTTTTAACGATGGATTTTGCAGGAGGGGAATATAATGATCAGGTTCTCGTTCCCAAGCTTCGCGATGTACATATTCGGTCAGCGTAGGAGCGTCTTGCAAACTGTCTAGCTTTTGCAGACCTTTCATATTGGATAGCTCGATTTTGCGCAGCTCATGAAGCTGGTCGAAGGCAGGTAGCTCATGAATATGCGGTAATGCAGTGATCCGCAGGAATTGCAGTCCAGTCATAGACGATACAAAATCCAGCCCCTTCAAGCCGCGAATTTGCGATAAATCCAGATATTTGAGTTGCTTCAGCTCAGCCAGTACAGACAGATCATTTGTCCCGCCTAGATACACTTGCAGCGACCATAGCTCCTCCAGGGATCGCAGAAAATCCAGATTCGGAAGCGTCAGATAGCGTAAGCTAAGCCGCTCCAAATGAGTGATCCGTGCGAGCTCTTCGATATGTTTGCGATGACCTTCAATCCTAAGTTCCCTTAAATGCGTGAAGCGCGAGATTCCCTCAAGCGATGGCTTCTTGGATGCAGTCTGACCTAGTGTTAAGGAGGTAAGTCCGGGTGCTAGCTTGTGTAGCACATCAAAGCTATCCAGCTTGTACAGGTTCAGGCTGAGTTCATCCAGCTGATGGAGCGAGCCAAGTTGATCCAGATTCGCAAACTCACCATGACATAACACCTCAAATCGCCGCAGATCTGGAAGTTGTTCAAGAAATGCTAGATCACATACCTGATCGTGAAAATGATATGCACGTATGTTTAACTGGGGCAGCTTGGGCAATAGGAACTCTTGAATGTAGTGGTAACTTTGCCATTCGAGCGCTGCTGCAAATTGTAAGGTATGAATATCTGGCAAACCGGCAATCTCTTGGGCTTCATCGCGAGTAAGCTTGTGTTCGACTTCGATCACGCCTTTATGTAAGCTACGATACATATTGTCACCATCCTGTGTGTCGATCGAATACGAATGATACGGTGGATTATATGATGTAGACTGGCGCCCGAAGCACGCCAGCCTGTTCAGAGTGATTATTCAGAAAGGGTATAAATACGATGCTGCTCGATAAATTCCATTTCTGCCGTTTTCCCTACAAAATCATCTTTCGTATCGTTGTAGTGCATCAGCTTAACTTTGGAACGGATATCCTCGGGTAGACTTAATAGTTCATCTAAGGTTGCATGTACAACACCAGGTGGATAGAGCTGACAATCATGCAAAATCGTCTGCACTCCGCGCTCGCGTACCAGATGCTCCAATAGCTGAGGCTGGAACTTCATATCTGCACTATAAAAAATTGTATCATTGATCAGAATCGAGTAGCTTTTTTTGCCGTCGATATGTGGGGTTTGAATCAGTTCGATTTTCAGATTTGGTGTGAGTTGTACCGGTTGCTCCGCTACTAATGGACGCACATCAAAAATATCATCCAGTGAAGAAATTCCTTCCTGCGTCATGCCACCGCTTAGCGTATGATCCCATAGTGGAGAAATTAATGTGCTGGCGATATATAATACAGGCTTCCGCTGGTGTACAAAATAACCGCGGAACCCAAACTCTTCCAAGCCACCTACATGGTCGCCATGAATGTGTGAGATTAGAATTGCATCAATCGTATCCAGCTCACGACCCAGCTGATGTAGCGCCATCGGCGCCGTAATTCCGCAATCAATCATCAAGGTATAATCGTCTGCATGTACGAGCGCGTTGTTGTTATAATATTTTTTAGCAAAAGCATTACCTGTACCTAGCATTTGTAGTTGGATGGACATCATGAACCTCCTGATGGAATAGAGTGTACTCTTACCATAAGCGAAATGGACAGTGACTATCAAGCAAGTGATGATTTTAAAATATTTAGTTATATTTTTAAGTTAGTAAAAACGAATTTCTACCTATTTATTTTTAGGATTTGTAAGTCTTTATTATTATTTTTTAGGTTCGGATTTGACAGCTGTATGTATCAATGATAGTTTTTTATTGTAATTAAAATACATTTAAAGGAGGAAAGAGGTAAAAATAAAATATTAAGGAGTTGCATATCATTGAAGAATGTTTTTAGTATTATTCTTACCCTAGCTTTACTTATAATGTTTGTTCCAAATACTTATGCTGCTGATGAAATTAGAGTCAAAACACCCGAGCAATATATTGAATATTTAAAAGCTCAACCTAACTCAGAAACTACAATATCACAATTTGAGTCTTTATCATTATCTGATCAGGAAAAGTATATTGAATATGTAACTAATCCTGAGTTAGTTCAAGAGATTTATAATGCTATGCTATCTGGAAAAACTACCACTCTCAAAAATGGTGATATAAAGATTAACCAGCCTAAAATAGGATTACCTCATACGGGAGGCGGATCTATTGGAACTTATGAGACAGTTCGTAATATTGAACAGGATTTCGATTCTGTGATTTTAGGTCTTAATACATTTAAATATCGTGTTTCTTTGACGTACTCTGTAGGTGGTACAAGCACGGCTAATTTGCAAGTTCGAAAAGCAATTAGTGCAAATGGTCAATTGATGTTTAGTTATATTCCAGGTTTGAGTATGTCATTTACAAAGGATATGCCGTATGTTACCAATAACACAGCTGTAGCTAAAGTTTCTGCTCATTGGGAACTTGCATATTCTGGATCAGGTGCAACATTTGGTACAGATGTTGTTACATTGAAAGGCTACCCTGATGGAAGTAAGTCTTATACTCGTGAACAATTATAATCACATGTAGTGGAGGTGATTAAATGTTAAAAACAAAAGGACAAAAAATAGCAGTCGTTATACTAGCTCTATTTGTAGTATGGGCAGCTATTGTTTTACTTACTAGATTCACTTCAACTGGCGTATAAGATACTTATAAAAAAGACCGTTCGATTAATCGAACGGTCTTTTGTTATAGATTATAGTAGGAATTAAAACAAAAGGAATACTTTAAAAAAGTATCATTTTACTGCATAAGGTATGACGGTAACGTAAGCAAGATCGGCGAATCCTATTAATGGTCTTGTTTTGGTAATGGATGCTCCTGCTGGCACAGCTTTGCGTTGATCTCGCATGTATTTAAAATCTTCTCCACTTTGTGAAGCACCGTCCACTAGCAACATGGCAGATTGAACATCTTCTTTACCTTGTTCTATAGTATGACCTGTAATGTTCTTAACTGTATACGTTAGAGTTTCTTCCCACACATGAGTTTTGGGATCAGTCGCTTTTAGATTAATCTGATACGAAGTTACAGCAAACGCATTTTGATCTTCGTCTATGTTAACCCGGTCATGTGAGATTTCGGTCAATCTTGGTGTATGTTTCATATAAGTTGGATCACTTAATTCAATAATTTTTGTATCTGTATGATAGGAACAATTCACAGCCAACTCATCAATCATAATTTTAAGTGGCACCAATAATGAACTCTCTTTTTGTACAGGGATGGTGTCCATTTGCTTAGGTTGATGGTCAATAATAGCGATTTCAGAATTCAGAGTGAGTATTAATTGATGCCCATTCAATTCAATCGTAGCCTGTTTCGTAGCTGGATTATACGATGTTTTAGCACCTAGCAGATCGCTCAGTGAGCGTAATGGAACGAGTAACCGATTATTTTGATCCACATAAGGCGACGTCGGGTACGTAAACAGAATATAATACTGATTGATTTTTAGAATGGGGGGCGAAGTTATCTTTACAGCAGATTGAGCATACGTCAAATGAGGAATGCTAATAATAATACATGCCATCAGTGCGATCCACATTTTAAAACGTCTCATCATATCCTCTCCTAATCCATAAAATAGGTAGTGCCATATTAAATAATTGCATGTCCTAAACTCCTTATCGTATATGTTTAAGTATAAATATACATATATTCTATTAAAAGTGGAAATAAAATAGTCTGAGAGAAGTAACTATTTGAGCTTATCAAACACAAATTCCATCTTTCTATCTATGTTTTCCTATCTGCATATGACATTCACCAAAACCTCTATAAAAGGTTACAATTTTTTTACCGCAACCGAACAGCTACTGTGGAGTATACATGTATAGAAGATCAGCATGTTCGCATGCTTGATATACAGCCAAAGGAGGAACAGTATGATAAAGTGGAAATTAGTGGTATCCTTTACGCTTGCTTTCTTTTTGATGGGGAGCTCGGTGCTATTTGCGGATGCTGCTTACCAGCAGGTACGGGTCTGGATTAATGGCAGTGAAGTAGATGGCGGTTCCTACATCATTGATGGCAAGACGTATGTTCCGCTGCGGGAGATGGATGGATTGGTCGATTTTGATAATGATGCGAAAACGGTCAAGCTATATAAGCCGAATGTACATATTTTCTTATTTAAAGGGGATACGGCGTTTGGGAATGTGAATAAAGGCAAAGTGAAGTTCAATGTATTCACCCAGGTAGATAATCTAAAAACAGATATTTCTGCTGTGAAAATTGCCATCACAGACCCTTCCGGCGATCAAAAAGATATTCAAAGTCAGAACATTTCACAGCAAAAAGATAACTTCTGGTTCCGCACCTATGACTTCACGTACAACTTTGCCAATACAGGTCAGTATACCGTCGGATTTTATATGAAAAAAGCGGGTGCCAGCGATTATACCCTCGTCTCGCAAAAGGTCATTACAGCGCTTAATTAGCACCAGCGGGATCGCGTCATGATGTGTTCCAAGTCAATTGACCTATAGTAGGTAAAGTGGTACGATACACAGGTGTTATTTTTAACTTCCGGACAGGTACTACGCTCCGGACAGAAGCGGAGCCAGGCTTGGAGTATATGCTCCTAGTAGTCTGATCGAACAACTGGACAGATGTGCGCAAGTGTAAAGATATCATATCCAAACTATAGCGAAAGTAGGTTATATCATGAGCGACAAGCACGTACACGACGAGAATTGCAACCACGATCACGACCATGATCATGAGCACGAAGAGCTTACCCTGACTTTGACAGACGAAGATGGCAACGATGTAGAAATGGTACTCGTTGAAACGTTTGACGTAGGCGACAAGCTGTATGCACTTCTGCTTGAGCGTGGCAATCCGGAAGCGGATGGCTACATCATGCGTCTTGAAGAGGAAGAAGATGGCATGGTACTGGCTAACATCGAAGACGAAGCAGAATGGAAAGCTGTGGAGAAAGCTTACGAAGAGCTGGTTTCCAACTCCGAAGAAGGCTAAGCTGTTCCCTTTAAATAGAGAAAGAGGTTGTTCCCTAATAGGGAGACAACCTCTTTCTTTTTTATAACCTGATCTTAAATAATCGCGTCAGCCTCGACAATAACCTTCACATTGCGAACCGTGCGATCCTCAGGACCTTTGACCGGCAGACCGACTTTGACGTGATCCATAATATAGTCGATGTTTTCCTGTGAAATGACTTCACCTGGTAGCAGGATCGGAATGCCTGGTGGATATACATAAATGAACTCAGCAATGATCCGCTCAGCTGCTTCAGCCAGCGGTACTGTTTCGGTATCTCCGTAAAAGGCATCGCGCGGAGTAAGTGCGAGTTGCGGGATTTCTGGAATTTTCACAACCAGTTCCTTGATCTCGCGACCCGAACCGTGGAATTCAGCAGACATCTGCGTCAAAGCTTCGACCAATGTATTCACACTATCCTCAGTATCGCCCGGTGTCACCAGGCAAAGGATATTGTACATATCACTCATCTCAATCTCCAGATTGTAATGATCGCGCAGCCAGTTCTCTGCATCGTAGCCGGTAATGCCCAGATGGCGAATATGAATCGTCAGCTTCGTCGGATCATAGTTAAATGTAGCTTCTCCGCCCAGCAGTTCTTCGCCAAAGCAGTACAATCCTTCGATTTCATTAATACGGCGACGTGTATCTTGCGCCAGATTGATCGCTCGTTCTGCAATCTCGTGACCGTTAATCGCTAGATTACGACGAGATGTATCCAGTGAAGCAAGCAAAATATAGGAAGTTGACGTTGTAGTCAACATACTGATGATCGTTTGAACCCGCTGCGGATTCACATGTCCGTTTTTCACATTGACGTTCAGAACGGAGCTTTGTGTCATCGAGCCGCCCAGTTTATGCACGCTAGTCGCAGCCATATCAGCTCCGGCAGCCATAGCAGAAACAGGTAGCTTTTCATGAAAATGAATCAGAACGCCGTGTGCTTCATCTACAAGCACAGGTACCCCACGGCTATGAGCCAGTTCAACAATTTCCTTCAGATCGGCACAAACACCGAAATAAGTTGGATTGATTACCAGTACGCCCTTGGCGTCAGGATGGCGATCGAGTGCACGGCGTACTGAAGATGTCGTAATACCGTGGTCGATTCCCAGGTTTTCATCACGCACGGGCGAGACGAAGACAGGTTTAGCGCCAGCGAAAATAATCGCCGACATTACCGATTTATGCACATTGCGCGGCACGATAATTTTATCGCCCGGCGAGCAGACCGCCATGATCATTGTCATGATGACACTGCTAGTGCCCTGTACAGAGAAGTACGTATAGTCGGAGCCGAAAGCGTCGGCTGCGAGCTTCTGCGCCCTCTCTATAACCCCCATTGGCTGGTGAAGATCGTCTAGCGGCGCGATATTGATCAGATCTATGGAAAGAGCATCGTCGCCAATAAACTCTCTGAACTCCTGATCACTGCCGAGTCCTTTTTTATGTCCCGGAATGTGAAATTGAACGGGATTGCTGGCCGCATGCTGCTTGAGAGCAGTGAAAAGCGGGGTTTGCGTATGATCCATTTTAAGCTGTCACAACCTTTCGGAATTGGAATAAACACACGATATTTAAAAACCAAACAAAAATGAGTATAGCAAAAAGAGTGACGAATGCAATAGTTATCTTGTGTCAGATTTTGGAGATGTGTCAAAAATGCCATGATATCAGGCGAAAATAGGGCAAAAGTTCATCTGCCAAGTTGTGAAGAACCTGTGAACGAAACTTGCTGTCCGCGTGCAGGTCTATGATACAATAAGGCAGAAATACAGCGAGATTCGCCATATGGAAGGGAGTACCCCCGTGTCTTCAGCTATCTCTCAGGCAACACCGAAAATCGGTAAGCATAACCGGTTGCTGTTTGTATATTTATGGCTTCTTATTTTTTTCGTGGAGTTTGTGAAGGGGGGCTTGTTAGTTACGCTGCTCCCCCTGTATATGGGACATCGGCTTGGCTTACCTGCATTTGCAATCGGAGTTGCCTTTGCATCGCAATATGTAGGTGATAATGCGCTTCGCAGTCCGGCAGGCTGGATGGCGGAACGACTCGGATTTCGATTAACAATGACGCTCGGTATGCTATTGATTCTGTCAGCGGTCATTGTGATGTCGACCGTGCAGCATGCAGGCTGGTTAATTGTAGCCTGTGCCACAATGGGGATCGGTAGTGCGCCGCTCTGGCCTTGCGTCATGTCCAAAATTACTGATATTTCGAGTGAAACCGGAAATTATGGAACACATATGGGCATTATTGAGATTGCTTCACTTGGTGGAGCCGGTCTAGGACCTGTTGTGATGAACTGGCTTAGCGGAGATTCATATACATTTTCATTTGGCATGTTATTGCTATGTATGATTGTAGTGGTGATCGTAGCGCTATTCTTGCCTGGTCGTACGGCTCAGCAGAAGCGAAGTGAAGGTGAGAGCGGCAACCTGCAAAACAAGGGCGAGAATGAGGTGTCAGATGCCTCATATACGCGTCAGCCAGGCGAAGGACGATTTCATTATTATGTGCAGTTGATGCGTTCCCTCCATATTCACCCGCTATTATATCCGGCGCTCTTTATGCAGTCATTTGCTCTAGGCGTATTAACTCCGATCATTACCTTATATGTAGTTAGCGAACTTGGATTGACGCCAGCCTATTTTAACGCGCTACTCATTGGTGGCGGCGCGGTGACAGTGCTTGGATTAATTCCGGCAGGACGGCTAATTGATCGCGTAGGCAGCAAAATGTTTTTACGAATCGGCTTCTTACTTGCCGGAGCTGCTTTGCTAGGTCTAGCATCAACACGTGAGCTTGGATGGATATGGGTCTGCGTGCTTTGCGCAGGATTTAGTTATGCGATGATTCTTCCGGCATGGAATTCACTGCTCGCGAATCTGGTTCCGGCAAAAGAAAAGGGTGCGGTGTGGGGACTTTTTCTCACACTGCAGGGCTCAGGTCTGGTGCTGGGTCCTATCGTATCAGGAAAACTGTGGGATTCGATTAGTCCGCAGGCTCCTTTTTATGTGAGTGCTAGCGCGATGCTGCTTCTATTTATCATTCATTGGATCATGCTCAGGCAGCGTCCAGATATTCGTTAATAACAAAAGCCATACTTATCGCCGACCCTAGAAATGGTGTAGCGAAAGTATGGCTTTCCCCTTGTCGTTATATTGCAGGTATACGAGCGGGCATATATCCGCTTCAAGCAGCTAGTATCATCCATGCAATACGCACGTAAAATATACTTTTACAGTAACCGTGACCAGAGTTCGTTCTTCAGCTATGAAAATATAGCTAAATCAGGACGATAGACTACAAATTGAGTCTTGTTTCCGAAGTATTAAACGGTCGCCATCCGGTATAATGGAAGTAGATGTTCAAAAGTTTGCTCTACCTGTCGTACAAAAGCATCACCATCACGCAAGATTGGGTCGTCCTTGTTTATACGCAGTCCGCAAATAATCTCAGACTTTTTCACCGTTTGTAGACGATTCGCCATCTCGAGTAATTGCTCGTCGGATAGGTCGGATTGAGCTTTTCCTTGGGGCGACATATGATCAGGAGACCAGTAGTAATGGTCAGGTACGGTTTGTTTGACTTTTTTTAGCTGAGATGCCATCGCACGACCAAAATCAACTTTGCGTGGGCTCTCATAAATGATTGCAAATACGACAAACACGTGAGTGCCGAACATGCCTACCTCAAAGTGTGGTAGTGCCTTATAGCCGCGCTTGCCGGATGCCCAGGCTACCCACGTATCCTTTGGCGGATTCACGGTTCGGCGTGCATGCTTCGCAACATGAACATACATCTCTTCGCCGCATAAAGTCGCTAGATGCGGCTGAATCAGCTCGCCGAGTGCAGTTAGCTTGGGACGAACACGAGCAATCAGAGCCTCCATACGCGGCTCCAGTCCATCAATGGAAAATACATCAAAGTCTTCGGCAGTAAAGCCGGAGAAAGTCATTTCTTTTGTCGAAGTCATTGCTAGATGATACCTCTCTTTCCAATCCATCTTTCACTTTAGTTTAACACAGCTATAATAGCATATTTAAGCACTACATTTTCATGAAGATTACATGTCAGTAAGCGGATTAATGCTTAAATGAAGGGGCAAACGGGTAACAATAATCAAGCTGACTATACTAACATAACGGATAATTATAACCATACACGCATGAGTATAAATGATAAGGCAAAAGGAGGGATTACCATGAATAAGAGCTATGAAGTGGAATATTGTAATGTGGAGATTCGCTTTGCAAGACGCGATATCCAGAACTTGATCCGCGACCTGATTAAGGAAGGTTATTCACTGTACTGGCGTGAGTCGGATGACTCCTTTATTGTGTCCATTCGTACGAATAACCATATGACCAAGCTGCGTTTCCAGCAAAGTCAGGAAGGCTATAAGCTGATCGGCGATTATCGGATTCATGATGCGCGGCTTGCCGAATGGATGGAGAAGCTCATCGGCGACACCAAAGGTCATGCAATCGTCAAGCGTTTCCGCGATCAGCAAATTCTGGTAGAGAACATCCTATTTGGCGAAGTGATCCGCATGGTCGAAATCTCCGGCTTTGAGCAACGGGTATTGTACCAGAAGGAATCAACGCCTAACCGCGAATCATTGCACAAGCTGTATATGTCGATGGAGGGCGAACAGCGAATTGCCGCCACCGAGGATCAGATTGATGAGCTGCTGGATCGTTTGAACGAGGCGTTAAAAGCAGGCGATCAGGAACAAGTAGAGACCTGTAAAAAAATGTTGGAAAATCTTCGTTTTGAGCTTATCCGTTTGGAAAAGTAAAATGTTAGGCGTGATATACATTTGAATCGTAAAAATAGTTAGAATTTTACACAAAAATTCAACGTTTTTATGAATTTTCATGGGATCACGCCTTTGGACTTTCTTTATAGGAATAAAACATGTAAAATGTTGAAAGGACTCACATGAAAGATTCAAAATGAGGAAATACAAATACTGAATGTAAAGGATGGAGAACCGGAAATGTCTAAACAACAAATTGGTGTAGTTGGTCTTGCCGTTATGGGTAAGAACCTGGCTCTTAACATCGAAAGCAAAGGGTTCAGCGTATCTGTATTTAACCGCTCCCCTCAAAAAACACAGGATCTGCTGGAAGAAGCACAAGGTAAAAATCTGGTGGGTACGTTCTCAATCGAAGAATTTGTACAATCACTTGAAGTACCGCGCAAAATCCTGATCATGGTTCAGGCTGGCCCAGCAACAGATGCTACAATCGAGCAACTCGTTCCACATCTGGATCAAGGCGATATTATTATTGATGGCGGTAACGCTCATTTCCCTGATACACAGCGTCGCAGCAAAGAACTAGAAGACAAAGGCTTCCGCTTTATCGGAGCGGGCGTATCCGGCGGCGAAGAAGGCGCACTAAAAGGCCCAGCAATTATGCCGGGTGGACAAGAAAGTGCCTACAAGCTGGTTGAACCAATCCTGACTTCCATCTCTGCACATGTGAACGGCGATCCTTGCTGTACATATATCGGACCGGACGGTGCTGGACACTATGTGAAAATGGTTCACAATGGTATCGAGTATGGCGACATGCAGCTGATTGGCGAAGCTTACAATTTGCTCACATCCATTCTGGGTGCAGACACAAAAGAACTGCATTCCATCTTCGACGAGTGGAACAAAGGCGAGCTGGATAGCTACCTGATCGAAATTACAACCGATATCTTTACCAAATATGACGAAGAAACAGGCAAGCCAATGGTCGATGTGATCCTGGACGCTGCTGGTCAAAAAGGTACAGGTAAATGGACAAGCCAAAGCGCACTCGACCTGGGTGTTCCATTGTCCATGATTACTGAGTCCGTATTTGCACGCTTCCTGTCCGCGATCAAAGAAGAGCGCGTAGCGGCAAGCAAAATCCTGAGCGGCCCGAAAACCGAAGCTTTCTCTGGTGACAAAGCCGAATTTATCGAAGCGATTCGTAAAGCACTGTACGCTTCCAAAATCGTTTCGTACGCACAAGGCTTCGCTCAAATGAGAGCAGCTTCCGACGAATACGGCTGGGATCTGAAATACGGCAACATCGCGATGATCTTCCGCGGTGGCTGTATCATCCGTTCCCGTTTCCTGCAAAATATCAAAGACGCTTATGACAAAGACGGCGCTCTGAAAAACCTGCTGCTGGACGACTACTTCAAAAACATCGTCGAGAACTACCAGGACGCATGGCGTGAAGTTGTAGCCACAGCTGTAAAATACGGTATCCCTGTTCCTGGCTTCTCCAGCGCACTGGCTTACTTCGATAGCTACCGTACAGAACGCCTGCCAGCGAATCTGCTGCAAGCGCAACGCGACTACTTCGGCGCTCACACTTTCAAACGTGTAGACAAAGAAGGCACATTCCACTACGAGTGGATGAAGTAATTTTAGAATGAAAGGAGCGGATCATTTCCGCTCCTTTTTATATTTATATTATAATGAACAAATGAATGGATCAGAAGCAGATTAGAAGATAGCATCCATTAAAAATCGTTATACATTCCAAGCATACAAAGGAAGCCCAGGATGCTACATTTTAACCTGACAGAGAAATGGTCACACCGAGATCAAGTGATCGGTAAAATAAAATGGTTAAATCATTTCATCCGAGTACGCATTCATCAGTCAAATGAGCCATCCGTATACGAACAGCAGCAACATTTTCTTTCTACCTTACAAACCAACATATCCTACTGGGACAACCATTTTCGCCAGTTTGCGGCACAACAATACATAGAAAATATAGATCGTTTACATACCAATAGCATGCAAAGTGCTCAAGAAAACAAGACTATTCCACAGCTGGCAAGCCATATCATCATCCGCGAAATCGAAATAACCGACACCAGCTATACCATTTCATTAAGTGATGATCATCACTTATTCACAGAATATTCCCTTCGGATCAAAGGAACGCTTCAACAACAATCATTAACAAACGATCTAGTAGACATACGCGAACAATATAACACCATCACCGATAACATCTCAGCCAATCGAGCAGCTCCCATTAAAGCCTTAGAACATCTCATCAACCTATACGCCGATGCCAGCAACAGCTATCATCACGACATCGCAGATTCCATTCCCTTATTTGTAATGGACCTGGGTGACCATCACACCTGCAAATACCTTCACATTATGAAAGAAACCACATCCGATCCCACACTTCAAAAAGAATTCGGCTACTGGATCAAAGCGATTGAAGCTAAAAATGTAAACTAATCATAATCATCAATGACTATACGATCCGCTTCATATTAAAGCGAACTACAATGTAACGAACTACAAAGGAGCACCTCACTTCCGTCATTTTCTTTTACATAGAGTTGTTTAATTAGGATGAACTTGTCCCTTCTTGCTTACACCCCAAAGAATTGAAACTCCATTTGACGGATCAGCACGGAACGGAGGGAAGGAAATAAGGGGAAAGGGCGACTTTGGATACAAGAGAATCTACAATGAATTCCTAATCCGTAGATTCTTTTGTATCCATCGGAGTCCCGTTCCCTTATTCCTTCCCGGAGTGGCCCCTGCGATCGCACACCTATTGAGTTCACATCCCCCATCAGAGGATTGTCCAAACTTCCCCCCATATGTTATGATGTGTGCAACAAAATAGATGCTGAAAGAGGTGTGCACATTGCATCAAGAAAGTGAAATTCAGCATTCCAACATCATTCTTGTCGGCATGATGGGAACAGGCAAAACGACCGTTGGTACGCTGCTAGCAGAGCAGTTATCTTATCCGCTTGTTGATATGGATACGATTATTGCTGAGCGAGAAGGCATGTCGGTGCAGGATATTTTCCGTACTCAGGGTGAAGCGTATTTCCGTGATCTGGAAAGTCAGGTTTTAGAGGAGATGCTTCAATCGACTGGTCAGGTTATTTCCACTGGCGGCGGCTGTGTACTGCGTGAGCTGAACCGTGCGATCATGCTAGATAAGGGATTGGTCGTTGCGCTGACAGCCGATGTAGATCATATTGTCGGCAGAGTGGCAGGCGATACGAATCGTCCATTACTTGCAGGTGATACGAGAGAACGCGTGCAGACGATTATGGAGCAGCGCAAAGATGCGTATCATTTTGCTCATGTAACCGTGGATACATCACTGTTGACTCCGGATGAAGTCGTTACTCATATTTTAACACGTTACCGCGTTCAAGCTTCTTAGGTTTTAGGCGAAAAAGTGGAGGTGTGATTCGATGAGCGATATAGAGTCCGCGCTTGCCCAAGAGGTACAGCAATTCCAGCAATCTTTTACCGGAGCAGAGTTGGATATTATTGCATTAATCGGTGTAAATAGCGCTTCTTATAGCAAGGGAGGCCACGAACAGGCGTGGATGGCTGCTCTCCCTGTGACAGCATGGCATATATTGGATCATGCCGAAATTCAGCAGGGTAGATTCATTTTAGTCGATAAAGGCGAGCAGAAGCAGCTAGAACAGCTATTCGAGCCGATGGGAGCCAATCAGATCTGGAAAATGACTGTGCGCCGCGATCATCATCGCTTGCTGCTGTTAAAGCTAGATCATTTGGTAGACCCCGCTCAGGAACCGGAGCTTACTACTATCCTTGCAGAGCAGACGCTTGAGGTCCAAGTCGAGCATGAGCGCCTGGGTACATTTGTATTGAATCGAAGTCTGAATTCATTTCGTGGCAACATTGAATGGTTAGGCGTAACGATTACGATAAGCATAGATAACGACGCAGATGTGAACCACCAATTGAAAGTTCTCACTGATATACTCGATGCTGGTGCAGAGTGGGATGCGCGTATTCGTGCTTTTGCTGCGGAGGAGCTTACCGAGCTTAAAAACGACAGCTGGTTGGAAGATGATGAGGAAGAATGGAGCGAAGCAAATTTTGCTAAGCAATTAACGCTTCAAGCGATCACTTTTACAGAAGAGGATTTTACATTCTGGTTCGATGATGGCGATCTGTTCTGGGGCCACGCTATATATGTGAGCAACACGATAGAGGATGGGCCATACGATGCGAACATGGGCGGATAAATTGCCTACAGCCTGCGAACGAGATAACTTACTTTACTTGGCAATCCGTTCAACCATGGAAAAGACGAACAGCATGAAAAAGGGCGGGAGCTATTCGCCCTCCACCCAGTCAATCATACCGCCTTCCATATTGAGGCAGTTTTTGTAACCATTTTGGCTTAAATATTCGCGTACACGCTCACTACGATACCCGCTACGGCAAATCAGGACCGTCTGCGCTTGTGGATCAATTTCCTCCAGACGACCTGGAATCTCGCCCATCGGAATATGGCGAGCGCCATCAATCATTCCTTGTACGACTTCTTCATGCTCACGAACATCAATAAGTTGTAGCTTTTCGCCAGCATTTAGACGCTCGCGAAGCTCATCGGTTGTAATCTGTGTAGCATTAGACATATTTATCCCTCTATTCATGAAGTAGTTCACGCATATGCGATCTAGTATAAAATAAAGCAATCTGTGTTCATCATACCAAACCCCGAAGGAGAATAAAACCATGGATGTTATTGTTACCCCTACACCTAACCTGAAAGGAGAGATCGGAGCCCTTTCCTCCAAAAACTATACAACTCGTTATTTGCTCGTCGCTGCACTGGCAGATGGAACAAGCACGATCCATTTCCCAGCCCATAGTGAGGATAGCGATGCGATGCGCCGCTGTATCCGTGATCTGGGCGCTGTATTGGAAGAGGACGATCAGAAGATCGTCATCACAGGATTTGGCAGCAAGCCTGTTGATGTGAAGGAACTAAATGTGGGTAATGCAGGAGCGGTACTGCGCTTTTTGATGGCGATTGCGGCACTGTGTCCGGAAGTAACATTTGTGAATACATATCCGGATTCACTGGGCAAGCGTCCACATGATGACCTGATCGAATCTCTTGGTCAACTCGGCGTCGATGTTGAGCATCAGAACGGACGTTTACCCATTACGATCCGTGGTGGCAAGCCAAAAGGCGGCAAAATCACCGTATCTGGTAGCGTGAGCTCTCAGTATTTGAGTGCATTGTTATTCCTCACTCCTTTACTCGAGGAAGATAGTGAAATCACCGTATTACACGATCTTAAGTCCAAAGTTGTCATTGGACAAACATTGGAAGTATTGGAGCAAGCAGGTATTATCATCGAAGCAAGTGAAGATCTAATGCACTACCGTGTACCAGGTCGTCAGGCATATAAAGCTCAAGAATACACAGTACAAGGCGATTACCCAGGTTCTGCTGCGGTGCTGGCAGCAGCAGCCGTGACTGTGTCGGATGTAACTATTCACCGTCTGCCTGTACACAGTAAGCAAGGTGAGAAAGCAGTAGTCGACGTCCTGCAAATGATGGAAGTACCGCTCACTCACGAAAATGATATTGTTCACGTACAGGGTAATGGTCGACTCAAAGCCGTCGAGTTTGACGGTGATGCCGCAACCGATGCGGTCCTCGCGATGGTCGCAGCCGCTGTATTCGCAGAAGGCACATCACGCTTCTATAATGTAGAGAACCTGCGCTACAAAGAATGTGATCGTATCACCGATTACTTAAACGAACTGCGCAAAGCCGGCGCCAATGTAGAAGAAAAACAAGCCGAGATCATCGTACACGGTCGCCCGGAAGGCGTAGAAGGCGGTGTAACGATCGACGCTCACTATGACCACCGCGTCATTATGGCATTGTCCATCGTAGGACTTCGTACCAAAGCACCAATTCGTATTCAAGACGCACACCATGTAGCCAAATCCTACCCACAATACTTCGACCATATCCGTTCGCTTGGTGCAAACGTAGAATGGGTATAGGAATATATTAGATCCATGTGCTCCAATCCTTTTATCATCACGATCATCCCAAATGACCAAGGAGGCGTCCGCAATGGCTTTTGAAAATCCTGCTCGCGAAGATATTAAAATCCTGCTCGAACAAACCGGCAACATTGCAGTAGTGGGCTTGTCCGATAAAACGGACCGTACATCCTACATGGTTGCAGCAGCGATGCAAGATCGCGGCTATCGCATCATTCCCGTCAATCCGGTAGCCGCTGGCAAAATGATCCTGGGTGAAACCTGCTATGCATCCCTAGCCGACGTACCCGATTCGATCGACATGGTCAACGTATTCCGTCGTAGCGAATACTGCACCGAAGTCGCCCACGAAGCCGTCAAAGTAGGAGCACGCACCCTATGGCTCCAACTTGGTGTAGTCAACATGGAAGCCGCAGCCATCGCATCCGACGCTGGCCTCACTGTTATCATGGATCGCTGCATCAAAGTCGAAGACGCCATCCTACGCCCAGTACGAACGTAACTAACCAAGGTTGATCTATCCCTATCTTGAAAACTATGTTCAGAATGCAACTGACGCAATAAAATAACCGTCATTATTAGTCGCTAACTACAACTCTAGAATCTGTACCTATAACTAGAAAGCAGTTAGAAATGTACTCCGAACTCACAAACTCTTATTAGTTATGTTTATAGTTATAATCGCCACACATTATGCAAAAACGACAGAACGAAGGGAAGGAAATAAAGGAAAAGGACGACTAGTGTTTGGCTGTGTAAACACGCTTTGGAGGGGCGGGAATCTTCATTTAATCCCATCACAAAAGATTCCCGCGGCTCCACCTGAGGACGTTCCCTTATTCCTTCCCGGAGTGGTTGACGCCCCACCAAAAAACAGTTGCGAGAACAACAACCACGAACAAACTTATTCAGGTTCAGGTTTAATTATAGTTCAGCACCATACACCACAAATCATTTGAGCTGCTCCGGTAATCAATCGCTTACCCAGCAGCTCTTCTTTTTACCCACTCCGTAACCGCTTGCAAATGAGCTCCCAGCGCATTACATACAGTACAATACACCCACCATTCATAATGGTAGCAAAGTGCTTTGACAAAAGATGGCCGACAGCGTACCATCAGGTATAGGAAGGGGGAAGGCGCGTTGAACTGGCTAGGTTCCCTGCAGCAGTTTGGTCGAGCCATTATGCTTCCAACGATGGTTCTTCCAGCTGCAGCCATACTGCTTAGCGTGGGCGGCTTGCCCTGGGGGACATGGGGACTTCCCATGGTTTCAGAGGTCGCTACGATTGCAGGACAAAGTATATTTCATTATTTACCTTTTATATTCGCAATAGGCGTTGCACTTGGCCTTGCTAATCAAGAAGGACCTGCAGGACTTGCAGCCTTTGCCGGTATGGCACTATACGATTATGTGGTCAAGCATTTTAGCGATGCTTTACTTCAACCATCCACATTGATTGGTATTATTATTGGAGTGATCGCCGGAGCAGCTTACCGTAAATTCAAAAATGTCCGTTTGCCCGAAGCGATTCAATTTTTTGGCGGTTCCCGGTTCGTGTTGTTGTTCATGGGCCTATTTTCGTCCGTTTTCGCCTGTTTGATGTTATGGCTAGCGCCGCTCTTACAAGGTGTGCTCAACGGATTGACATGGGGACTGTCCACAATGGGCGGCTTTGGTCTGTTTTTGTACGGAGCGCTGTACCGCATATTATCAGCATTTGGACTACACCATTTGTTGAATAATATCGTCTGGTTCCAGATTGGATCGTTTGAGGCGCACGGAGATATTGTGCAGGGGGATTTACCACGCTTTTTCAGTGGTGATCCAACAGCAGGTATTTATATGGCGGGTCTGTACCCGATTATGATGTTTGCCTTACCTGCGGCTGCACTGGCGATTATTCAGGAAGCGCGGGAGGATCTAAAGCCGAAAGTCCGCAAAACCTTTATGCGGGCGGCACTCGTATGTTTTCTGACCGGGGTATCGGAGCAAATTGAGTTTGCCTTTCTATTCGCTTCGCCAGGATTGTTTATTTTGCATATTTTCCTGTCTGGACTTGCCATGTGGATTACGTATGCACTCGATATTCACCATGGGTTCTCGTATTCCGCTGGCGTGATTGATTATGTACTCAACTTTCATTTATCAACAAATGCCTGGTTGCTTATTCCAATTGGACTGGTATATGCCGTTATATATTATAATGTGTTTCGCTATGCGATTCGCACATTCCGTATTCCGACACCGGGACGGGAAGAAGCTTCCACGTTGGGAGATTGGGTCGGGAATATTCCGTATCAAGCTCCGCTGATCTTGCAAGCACTGGGCGGTAAGGAAAATGTTGTTCAAGTCGAAGCTTGCATCACACGTCTTCGTTTGACGGTCGTCAATGACCGGCTGCTTGATGGCAAAGCGCTCAAGGAGCTTGGCTCTGCTGGACTTATTAAGCTCGGTGGCGGGAATGTGCAGATTGTCTTTGGTACGTATTCCGAGTTGATTCGGGAAGAGATTCGCAAGCTGATGGATCGCGATCTATCGCATGTGAAGTTCTGTGCACCGGTGCAAGGGAAGATGATTCCATTGTCTGATGTGCCAGATCAGATTTTTGCAGGGAAATTAGTAGGTGAAGGCGTGGCATTTGTTCCGGAAAGTGGGGAGCTCGTATCGCCGGTTGCGGGTACGATTATTCATTTGTACCCAACGATGCACGCACTTGGCATACGGACGATTGAAGGATTGGAAATTTTGCTGCATATCGGGATTGATACCTCGCAGCAAAAAGGGTGTTTTGAAGCACATGTGGCTGCTGGTGACGTCGTGGAAGCCGGACAGCTATTAATTAAGTTTGACCTGGACACGTTGCAAAAAAACGCACCGTCACTTGCGACACCAATGGTTATTACCAATCCTGACCGCGTCAAAGCGTGGAGCTATGCTCCCTTTAAACAGGTGAAAAAGGGGCAAGGTACGGTAATGTCAGTTGTCATGTATGACAAGAACGGTGGGGAGGAAAAAGGATGATTCAAGGAGTTGCGGCTGCGGCTGGTGTAGCCATTGGCAAAGCATTTGTACTGCCAACCTGGGAATGGGATGTACCAGATCAGAAGCTAGACACGGTTGATCTGGCTCAGGAGTTCGAACGTTTATACGAGGGGATTCGTACATCGAAGCATGAGATCGAATCCATGAAAACTGAATTTTCGGAAATTGCAGGGCCTGAAGAATCAAGTATCTTCGATGCGCATATTGCGATTTTGGAAGACCCGGAATTTATGAATGAAATTCGCGGCATTATCGAACGTCAATATAAGGCAGCCGAAGTGGCTGTGCAAGAAGCAACAGATCATTTTGTGACGATGTTTGACCTGCTGGATGATGAATATATGAAGGAGCGTGCAGCGGATATCAAGGATGTGGGTAACCGACTGCTGAAGCATCTGCTGGGTGCGCCGGAAGTGAAGCTCCCAAGCGATAATGAACCCTATATCCTGGTAGCGAGCGAGCTTCCACCTTCCCAGCTTGTGCATTTGAATCCACAGCATGTACTGGGCATTATTACGTTAACAGGCGGTAAAACCTCGCATTCTGCAATTATGGCACGTGCGCTGGGGATTCCGCTTGTATCCGGGCTTGAAGTGGAGCTAGATACGCTCGTTCAGACCGGGCAAACCGTCGTTGTGGATGGAGATCTTGGGCTTGTATATGTGAGCCCAGATCCTAGCACAGTGATGCACTATCGTAAGCTCCGCCAAGAACAGCAGCAACATAAGCAACAACTGGAGCTGCTGAGCAAGGTCGATTCGGTAACGAGAGATGGTGTACGTGTACGCCTATCTGCCAATATCAGCTCAGTGAAAGAACTTGAGATTGCCCTCAAAAATGGAGCAGATGGCGTTGGACTGTTCCGCACGGAATTTATGTACATGGATCGAAAGAATCTGCCAACGGAACAAGAGCAGTTTGATATTTATCGTCAGGTTGCTGAAAAGGCAGGCGGTGAGCCAGTTGTCATTCGCACGCTGGATATTGGCGGTGACAAAGAGCTGGATTATTTTGAGCTACCGGAAGAGGAAAATCCATTCCTTGGCTACCGTGCGATTCGAATCTGTCTGGATCATAAGGACATGTTCAAAGCACAACTCAAAGCCATTCTGCGTGCAAGTGCATATGGCAAAGTGAAAATCATGTATCCAATGATCTCCTCGCTGGAAGAATTGCGCGCTGCTGGGGATGTGCTGGACGAAGCCAAGCGTGAGCTTGATCGTGCGGAGATTGCATATGATCGTAGTATCGAAGTGGGGATTATGATCGAAGTTCCTGCAGCGGTCGCGATTGCTGATCTGTTAGCAGGCGAATGTGATTTCTTCAGCATCGGTAGCAATGATCTGGTGCAGTATGTACTTGCAGTTGATCGGATGAATGAGCATATTGCTCATATGTACAATCCGTATCATCCAGCTGTCCTGCGAATGCTACGCGCTACGATTAATGCGGCAAATGATGCAGGTATACCGGTAAGTGTATGCGGGGAAATGGCAGGGGATGAGCGTTCGCTTCCATTTTGGCTGCATCTCGGTGTACATCGACTTAGTATGTCACCACAATCGTTGCTGCGGATCAAGCAATCTGTGCTTCACACAACAGCCCGTGAATCGGCAGCGATGGCGGCAGAGTGGATGAAGCTGCGCACGTCTGCTGAAATTGAACGCGAGCTAGACGTCTATGTCAAAGCATTCCAGGCCCGCGTTAACCAAGATCAAAAGCTAGCGACACTCACTTCTTCTAAAGCGAATTAGAGCTTGATTGCATCATGTGGTCGATAGGGATAGCAGAGTGCGATCTACCGTTATCTGTTCTATTCATTTCTTATTTATCTTATTATTCATCTCAGGATTGTCGTTGCAGATCAGTTTGATCCATATTCACGTGAAATCTAATTATGTACGGCTACTGTGGGGTAGGCAAGGTATTAGAATCAGTAAAATAATAGCAAACCAAAACAAACGGCTTTCCTAAATGGAGAGCCGTTTGTTGGTAGATGATCTTTTTGGTAGTGATAAGATTCAATAGATGTCTATGATTATGAAAACAAAAAGATGGAGTGGATCTTACTTAAATGATCAATCTCCCAACCCCATGCGAATACAGCATCAATTGGATACACGATATTTAAAGACACTGCTAATAGCAGTAGACACCACAAGCCTTATTTTCCGGCAAGTGCATCACAGAACGCCAGTCCATACGGCGGCAGATCCGGTGGACGACGAGCAGAGATAATATGTCCATCCACCACAACCGCTTCATCTTTCCAGATCGAACCCGCATTTTCCATATCATCGCGGATGCCCGGTGTAGAGGTCACGGTCACTCCATCCAGAATTTTAGCAGAAATGAGTACCCAGCCTGCATGACAGATCTGACCGATCGGTTTGCGTGCTTCGTGCATTTCACGCACCAGCTCTAGCACCTTAGGATAACGACGCAGCTTATCAGGCGCCCAGCCACCCGGCACAAGAATGCCATCATAATCAGCGCTATTCAGCTCGTCAAAGCCATATTCAGCTGTAGCAGGTACACCGTATTTGCCCACATACGTTTTACCTTTCTCCGCGCCAGCCAGATGAACTTCTGCACCTTCCTCGCGTACACGGTAAACCGGATACCATAGCTCCAAATCCTCAAATTCCTCATCTACCAGTGCGATGACTTTTTTTCCTGTTAATCTCATATTATCTATCGCTCCTCTCGTATTGCTATCTTTCATGAATACATGAATAGTTCCTGTTCTATTGTAACAATAACCAGCCCATGGAGCTATTCCCCGTGTGAGTGATTTTCTAACATGCTGTCCAATAAAAAAGGGTTGTAGACAGCGAAAATTCATACTGCTCCAGCGTTTGGCACTATAAACGCGAGGTTTAATGAAAAGGAATTTTGTACAGCAAAAATCTATACTTCTCCAGCAACAAGTGCAACTAAATATCCTATTATTAGTGGATCCATGAAATGGAAATGATAACTACCATGAAAGTTACATTGCGCAAGAATGGCGAAAAAAGCGTTAACATTGACAAAAAAATAGATTTTTCAGCCCTTTTTTGATAAGATACTTATGATAGTTGATTATGAAAACGTTCTTACATTACAATATAACTAAAAGGGATGTGTGCGTAATGGCAAACGTAACGGAATTGACAACGATTGAGCAGCTGGATCAAGCTCTTGATCATACCGCACAGAAGCCGCTTCTCGTTTTTAAACACAGTACGCGCTGTCCGATCAGTGCAGGGGCGTATCAACAATTTCAGTCTTATCTCAGCAGCGAGCCTAATGAAGATGTAGATTATAGTCTGATCTATGTCGTTGAAAATCGTGACGTTTCACTAACGGCTGCGGATAAACTGGATGTAGAACATCAATCACCACAGGTGATCTTGGTAAAAGACGGCAAGCCAGTGTGGGATACATCGCATTCTCGTATCACCGCTGAAGCATTGCGTGAAGCGCTATCTTGAAGAAATGTTAACGTGATTGCATCAATTTGCAATTTATCGTATTATGAATGTAAATGAAAAAATAAGAAAATCGTTGAAAACATGACGAAAATTTACCTGTAATGGAGAGAATGAACGTGACAGTAACTATTTACGATGTAGCACGCGAAGCCGGCGTCTCTATGGCTACCGTATCTCGTGTAGTCAATAACAATCCGAACGTCAAACCACAAACCCGCAAAAAGGTATATGAAGCGATCGAGCGTCTTGGATATCGCCCGAATGCTGTTGCACGTGGTCTGGCAAGTAAAAAAACAACAACCGTAGGTGTTGTTATTCCTGATATCTCGAACTCCATCTTCGCCGAAATCGCGCGTGGTATTGAGGATATTGCGAATATGTATCACTACAATATTATCCTGTGTAATGCGGATAAGAAAAAAGAAAAAGAGATTCGTGTTGTGAATACGCTGCTGGAGAAGCAAGTAGACGGTCTGTTATTCATGGGTGGAACTGTGACTGAAGATCATCTGCAAGCGTTCCAAACGGCAGCTGTACCTATCGTACTCTGTGCAACACGCGATGAAGAAGGTATCATTCCTTCGGTGGATATCGACCATGAGCAGGCTGCATTTGATGCAGTGAATACGCTCATCCGTCACGGTCACAGCGATATTGCGATGATCAGTGGCACACTGCAAGATCCAGCGAATGGCTATGCTCGTTTCCAGGGCTACAAGAAAGCGCTTGAAGCTGCTAATATCGAGTACAAGGAAGATTGGGTTCGCATTGGTAACTATCGTTATGAGTCCGGTGTAGAAGCAATGAAATACTTTATCGGACTGAAAAAACGTCCAACCGCGATCTTTGCAGCGACCGATGAAATGGCAATTGGTGCCATTCACAGTATTCAGGATGAGGGACTCAAAGTACCCGACGATTTCTCCGTAATCTCGGTAGATAATATCCGCTTGGCTTCCATGGTTCGTCCACAGCTTACAACGGTTGCACAGCCGATGTATGATCTGGGTGCCGTAGCGATGCGTCTTTTGACCAAGCTGATGAAGAAAGAAAATGTAGATAACTCGCGCGTTATTTTGCCGCATGAGACGATTCTACGTCTGTCTGTTAATCAACGTTAATCCAATACAGGATTAAGATGGAACGATCGGATTAGTAATAGCCTGCTCGTATGAATAAGCTTCATACGAGCAGGCTATTTTTGATCATACTCTTAAAAGATAAAAAGCAAAGCGCCCTTCATGGATAACATGAAAGGCGCTTTGCTTTTATTTTACATGATTCATTTTATACTATTCATTCAGCACTCATGTGTTAGTCTCACCATTCCAACTATTTCGCTTGCGCTGGAGCAGATGGAGGTGAGGATTGATCCCCATTCACAGCAATAACGTAGAACCAGCCGCCGGCACCTGCGTTATACTGGAATGCGGTGTCTCGCACAGTACCCACCAGACTGAAGGGGCCGCCATTGTTCTGACTGAAGTAAACCTGATAGGAAGTTGTAGGTTCAGCCGAGGCTGCCCAGCTTACATTGACTGCGCCAGAACCGTCACCTTGAGCGCTAACGGATGTTGGTGCTGCCGGTGCAGCGGCACCACCTGCATCTGTGCCGCTAGAGCCTGTACCCATCTCGCTACCGCCAGGTGTTCCTTCACCATCTACAGGAGGTGGTGGAACTGGGATTGGACTATAGTTCACGGCTGCGCTTGGTGAAGATTCATGTCCACCTACATCGACCGCAGTGACATAGAATGAAGTCTCCCCGTTTCCAGCGACAGTGGAGCTAAAGCTACCTGTACCAAGCTGCCCGGATTTTTGATACTGATACGAACCGTCTCCATTGGAGCGGTATAGACGATATCCAACTACATCGGATGAGCCGCTACCATTGAAAGTGATTCTAGCATTGTTACCATTCACCGAGATGCGTACATTACCCGGCGAGCTTGGTGGATTGCCATCATCACGGCGCGGATCGACCTGAGTTGGTGCATCGGCACCTGCATCTTCAGGCAGATAATGACTCAGTGAATAACGATTACCCCTCATTTTGGATAGTGCATTTTGCAGATCCTTGATAAGTTGTGAGATCGGCATTTCACGCTTCATCACCGTACGCTGACTGACCATATCGTCCGGCGTACTATCTTGCGGAATATAGTTGACACCATTGTACGTAATATACTTCGCATAGGACACACCATCATCGAAGTCCTTCGGTACATATTTGGAGTTGAAAATATCGGTAACCAATCTACCCGAAGCGCGTGTAGCACTTGTTGGCAGTTTACCACTAAAGCCAGATACCGTCTGTGTCACGATGCCGTCCGGCTTACTGAACGAATCGGTCTTGAACAGCTCAGGCTCGCGATCGGTTACTTTATTCATAATGGTTGCCCAGATCGTACGTGCGCGCTTTTTACCGTCATCGGATAATGTATTCACAGGCTCGCGATAGCCTGCCCATACGCCAAGCGTCACATCTGGCGTGAAGCCCATAAACCATACATCTGCATAGTTCTGGGTCGTTCCTGTTTTACCAGCGATCGGAATTTTGCCGTACTTGTTAAACATGCTTTGTAGCGAACGTCCCGTACCATCGGAACCGGAGATCACTGTGCGTAGCATATCTGTCATCAAGTACGCTGTTTGCTTGGAATAGACGCGCTGTGGATCCGCTTCATGCTTGTACAGTATTTTGCCGTACGGATCATCCATTTGCTTGATCATGTACGCGTTATTGAATACGCCCTGGTTCGGAATAGAGCCGTATGCATTGGTCAGCTCTTCGACCGTCACCCCGTATTTCAAGCCACCGAGAACCCCGGTTTGAGCGGAATAATCAGCATCTTGAATCGTTGTAATACCGAGCTTTTTAGCAAATGCCCATGCTTTATCAATGCCGACCTTATCCAGGAAGATTTTGAGCGCTGGCAGGTTTAAAGATTCATTCAGTGCGGTACGCGCCGTCACTAGTCCCTGATAACGGCCATTCGCATTGCCCGGAATGTGGAAGCCTTTGCTACCATCTTTCAGAATGATCGGTGCATCATCCAGGACACTTGCGGGTTGCACAAGTCCGCTGTCCAGTGCGGGCAAGTACGCCGCAATCGGCTTCATCGCCGATCCAGGCTGACGTGTCATCTGAGTCGCATAGTTCATTTGCTCCTCTTGGAAGCTGCGGCCTTCGATCATACCAAGAATCGCTCCGGTCTTATGATTGATCATCATCGCCGCGGTTTGCTCTTTACCTTTGGACTTGCTATCCGGGGAGAAGTTGCGACTGTCTTCGGCAACTTCATGCATGGTGTTATAGACGGTTTTATTAATCGTCGTATACACACGGTAGCCACCCGTCAGTAGCTTCTGTCTGGACTCCTCAAATAACTGGTTATATTCCTCTGTGGACAGCTTGGATGTATCCAGCTTAGGATTCTCTTGCTTCATAATAAGGAGTGCACCCTGACGTTCGACTTCCATCATCAAGTATGGATAGGTCGAGTACGCTTTGGATGTCGGCTTCGCCAGTGCGCCTTTGATATCAAAGGCAAGCGCTTCGGTATACTGACTGTTCGTAATTTTGCCGAGTTCCTTCATACGCTTGAGTACGAGCTGCTGGCGCTGTACCGCACGCTTAAAGCCAGATTCATTGAATTTACCACCGCTGCTAAATGCAGAATAGGCACTCGGCAATTGCGGAAGTCCTGCCATATAAGCAGACTCGGCAATATTCAGATCATCCAGATTATTCACGCCAAAGATTCCTTTGGCTGCGGCCTTAATCCCGAAAATATTATAGCCATTAGAGCCTTTACCAAATGGCATTTTGTTCAGATAGGCAGTCAGAATTTCGTCTTTTGTTAAAAATCGTTCAATCCGCATCGACAGCAGCATTTCCTTAATTTTGCGGTCTGCTGTTTTATCTGCACTGAGGAATACCCGTCTGGCTAACTGCTGAGTGAGTGTACTGCCGCCCGTTTGTACGGATTCGTTCAGTACCTTTTGTTTGACGGCACGGAGCGTACCGTTCATATCTACACCCATATGTTCATAAAAACGGTTATCTTCTATAGATATGATGGCATTGATCACCGATTGCGGAATTTGATCAAACGTTACCAGGCGTCTGTCTTCTTCCGTTCGTAGCTGTCCGATTGGAGAGCCGTCACTAAAATAAGCAAAGCCGGTCACGGCATTTTCATTAATAGCCTTAACAATCTCTTCACGCGAACGTACGGGTTCGTCTTTTACGATTGAAGAAACGTAACCCAGCATAATTCCCCCACCTAACAATCCAACCGTAATACAGAAGATTACAGTCCATTTGAAGGTGAGCCAAATTCTGCGCCCCCATGTACGGCCACTGGAAGAGTTGGAAGGTTTTTTAGATGGACGATTGTCCTTCTGTTCAGCCATTCGTTTTCCCCCTTTTACCAGCCACTATTATAGCACAAAATACTAGTCAGCAATCAGTTTCTTATGGACGATTAACGACGATAGTTCAAAAGTCCGAAACGGTCGTCATTGACTTGATATTAGCACTCATGTTATAAAGATAGGTGTAATTGAAACGCAATTGGCTTTCAATTAAATTTCATAAGTGAAAAGCGTGGAAAGACGCGCAGTAGAAGCGAAGAGCACTCTTGTCAGAGAGCCGGTGGTTGGTGCAAACCGGTAGAGACTTCCTTTGAATTACACGTCCTGAGCTGTCTGGCAGATTAGATAGGATGGGAATACTCGCTATCGAGTGTATATCATATCCAACTGTTAGACCGGAATATCCATTCCGTTATGTAATGAAGTGGGAATCAGCCTGTTCAAGCTGGCTTATGATCCTGAACCGTACACTTTGTATTTCTAGCCTATATTTTAGAAGGTTAGAGAATGTGGAAACGGGAGCAGATCAGAACTGTCAGAGGAACGGTAAGGCGATTTCAATTAGGGTGGTAACGCGAGATCTGCTCGTCCCTTGTCGGGGCGGCAGGTCTTTTTTGTATGTGTTGCCTCTGATAAAACGACAATATTTGGCCTGTCATCCGCGCCAAACTCAGGTTATGCGCAAAGGATCAACGATATGATGAAAAGGAGAATGAATCATGGCAAAATGGGAAGAACTAACATCACAGCAACAAGCTGAAGTGGAGCGTCAACTAAGCGTAATTAAACGAGGTACGGTTGAGATCGTACCAGAAGATGAGCTGCGTAACAAAATCATCAAGTCTTTACTTACTGGCAAGCCGCTGACAGTGAAGCTCGGTCTGGATCCATCTGCACCGGATATCCACGTAGGTCATACGGTCGTACTACAAAAGCTGCGTCAGTTCCAGGAGCTTGGGCATGTGGTTCAACTGATTATCGGTGACTTCACAGGTCGGATCGGCGATCCAACAGGCAAATCGGAAACGCGTAAGCAATTAACAGAGGAGCAGGTGAAGCATAATGCCGAGACGTACCAAAAGCAGATCGGCAAAATCCTCGATCCAGAAAAAACAACGGTATACTTCAACTCCGAATGGCTGAGCCCGATGAACTTTGCTGATGTGGTGACTCTGGCTGCCAAAGTAACCGTAGCACGGATGATGGAACGTGATGACTTTACGAAGCGTTTTCAGGGCGGATTGCCGATCAGTATCCATGAATTTTTCTACCCGCTGATGCAGGGCATGGATTCGGTATCGCTGGAAAGTGATATCGAGCTGGGTGGTACGGATCAGAAGTTCAACCTGTTGATGGGTCGTACGCTGCAAAAGGAATACGGCAAGGAGCAGCAGGTTGCGATCATGCTGCCACTGATCGAAGGTTTGGATGGCGTACAGAAGATGAGTAAGAGTCTGGGGAACTACATCGGTATTGATGAGCAGCCGAATGAAATCTACGGTAAAGCGATGAGTATTCCAGATGAGCTGATGGCAAAATACTATGAACTCGCAACTGACATCAATAACGACGATTTGTCTACCCTGAAAAAAGGTCTGGAAGACGGCAGCGTTCACCCACGTGATGCTAAAATGAATCTGGCGTACACATTCGTACGGATGTACCACGGCGTCGAAGCGGCAGAAGCAGCTAAAAATCACTTCATTACCGTATTCCAGCAACGCGCATTACCAGATGATATTCAAGAGTTTGCACTGGAAGCCGCTCATCTGGATAACGGTCGTATCGGTGTGATTGATCTGGTCAGCCTGCTGGGCTTTGCTGCATCGAAAAGTGAAGCAAGACGCAGTATTCAGCAGGGAGCCTTGAAGGTGAACGAAGAGAAGCTGGATGATGTGAATGCACAGATCGAACCGAAAGATGGCGATATTGTACAGGTCGGCAAACGTAAATTTGCAAAGCTTACGCTATCTTAAATAGCTATTTGATAACGAAAAGCAGTGTGGATACTTCTCTGTAAAGAAGTTCCTCTTTCATTGCACACGATGTTAAAGGCTAGCTAGCATTAAATATGGAATAATTTCCTGAAAAAGCGTCTCCAATCGAGGAGACGCTTTTTTTGTCGGAAAAACTAAGTTCTAAAGTTAATCATTCGGCAAAGTGGTGTCGATATGTACGGTATAGAGAAGATAGTCATGTATAGGAGGAAAGCTAATGTTCAAATATCGCTTTCGCAGTATCAAAACGAGAACGATGGCAACCTTAATACCGATTGTGCTCATTACGTTAATTCTGATTAGTCTGGTATCGTATTTATTTTCACGGAATCTGTTAAGTGAGCAGATTGAACAGAATAGTATGAAGTCGCTCCAATTGATTACGAATGATATTGACGCTCAGCTCAGAAATCATGCTGCTTTTGTATCGACGATGGCAAGTGCAGCTGAGACGTTGCAAGGCAATACTTCGATCAAGAACTATGGAGAGATCGGCACTGGCAATCTAAAAGCAGCTCCTTTTACGTATGGAACCGGTGTGTTTTTTGCAGATGGCGCTTTTGCTCCTGAGGTGAAGTATCGCTCTATATATGCATATCGTGAAGGAAATCAGCTAAAAACGACACAAACGTATGATGACCCAACCTATAACTATTTAGGACAAGCCTGGTATACAGATAGTGTAGCTGCAAATGGGAAAGTGATCTATACCGAGCCATACTATGACCAAACACTGAAAATTACATTAATTACAGCCGGACAGGCATTTTACCAAACGAATGGCGGTCAGCTAGCAGGTGTCGCAACTGCCGATCTTGATCTGAGCAATATTGAGAATACCGTTCGTAAGCTGAATGTGGGCAACAATGGCAACGCCATTTTATTTGATAAAAATGGACTTGTGCTAGCCAGTGGTAGTGGTCTGACCAAGCAAGGGGAGCAGGCATCGGCTGCGTTAGGTGCGGATCTAGCAGCTAATATGCTCAAAAATAATCTGGGCGAAGGCACACTGAATGGAACTGAACGCTATAAAGTGATCTACGGCACGATTGATCAGACAGGCTGGAAGATCGCCATCTTACTGCCAACAGCCGAGGTGGAGCGTCCGATGAATAATTTGCTACTTTTACTTGGAGCTGTTGGCATTATCGGACTCCTTATTATACTGGCTTCACTATGGTGGAATAATCGTGATCTGATCCGCGAGATTCGTACGATTCGTGAACTGAGTGGGCATCTGGCAAAAGGAGATTATTCGCATCATCTACAAAGCTCACGGCGGGATGAATTTGGTCAGATGTCGAGTGAGTTTAATCAGATTATGGAAGGAACTTCAGGGATCGTAGGTACATTGCGTGAGGAAGCGAATGTGATCCATCAATCTGCGGATCGTTTGTCTAATGGTATGCAACAAGCCGCGGATGAAGCTCGCTTTAATACAGAGCAGATCGAGCTGCTTCGTCAAGGTGCCGAGGTTCAGCTGATTGCGACTTCAGAAAGTACGACTGCGATGGAGGAAATGGCAGTAGGCATTCAGCGTATTGCAGAATCGGTACAGCAAGTATCTGAAGCGACGCATGGTATTGATACAAAGACACAGCAAGGGAATGAACGCATCGGCGATGTGAATCGTCAGATTCATGTAGCCAAGGGTGCGCTCGATCAGGTGGGTGACGTAATCCGCTCGCTAAATGAACGCTCCGAGCAGATTGGTGATGTGATTCATTTTATTCATGGGATCAGTGGTCAAACGAAGCTATTGGCGCTTAATGCTTCTATCGAGGCTGCACGAGCAGGGGAACATGGACGAGGCTTTGCTGTCGTAGCATCAGAGATCGGTAAGCTGGCGGAAAGTGTTGGCACCTCTGCGGATCGCATTACGTCTCAAATTGGAGAAATGCAGGAAGAGACCCGAGTTGCATTGCAAGGGATGGAGGAAGGTAGCCTTCAGGTCGATCAAGGACTACAGCTACTGGATGAAATTAAAGAACGCTTTACCCTGATTCGTGAGGATATTGCACGAGTAGCTGATGAGGTGCAGGAGGTATCCTCTGCATCGGAGGAAATGTCAGCAGGTTCGGAGCAGATCAGTGCTTCACTCACACAGCTCGCGAATATTGCACATACGTCTTCCGGTTATTCAGCAGAAGCGCTGGAGCGTTCACGCAACCAGCTGCATTCGCTTGATAATCTGAATAGCTCCACCGATTCGTTACAAGAGGTGACCGTGAAGCTGAATGAAGTGATCGGTAAATTTCGTATTCGTGAATAAAAGATGTCAACGGATGGAGCGATGAGGTAGCATAACAGTTAGTAGGATGACTCGTATGTTCAGTACGCCAAGAGCCTTCGCCATAGGTGGCAAAGGTTTTTTTGCTTTATTTATGGACTATAATCGGCAAGATAACAGAGAGGAGGATGAATTAAATACAAGTAAATAGAAGAAGCAGAATAACTTTTTTAAACGCTATATCTCGCTGGATGTAGCGCGTAGACGCTGTTACTAGCTACCTAACAGGAGGAATGAGCCTACGATAGAAATTAACCTCAAATAATATAGGTTACAAAGCTAAACATCAGCAAGCAAGCGACCGATATATATAGATTGTGGCGTAAAGAACACGTCATTACATATTATATAGAGGAGACAAAACGATGCTGCAAAGACTGCAATTCAAAAGCATTCAAGCACGTACATTAAGCACGCTTTTGCCAATCGTGTTCATTGTCGTTGTATTGATTAGTTTACTGGCGTATCAGTTTGCCAAACAAAAACTGAATGAAGAAATGGGAAGAACAGCTACCAGCACATTGGCAGGTGTTACTTCCAACATCAATGAACAGGTATCGCGCAATTCAATCATTGCCACCTCTCTAGCTAATGCTGTTGGACAGACAGGTCCGATGATGAATATGGATCAATACGCACAATTGACGGAGCGCTGGACGATGCTCAACCCGATGACCTATGGCACCGGGATATTTTTTGCGTCTGATGTATACGACGATAACAAGCCCTATCACTCGGTCTATGCCTCCAAAGATGGAGATCGAATCAGCACAACATTCGAATATGATGCGGCGGATTACGATTACTTGAATCAGCCGTGGTATACAGGCACACAGGGAAACTTTGATAAAATCTATTACACCAAGCCGATTCTGGACGAGAAGACGAAGATTCGAATGATTACTGCAGGTAAAACGATTCGTAATGGAGATGGACAGGCGATTGGTGTTGCCACTGCAGATTTTAATATTGGTAGTATTCAGGATTATGTAAGTAACATGAACATCGGTAATGTTGGACATGCGATTTTGCTAGATGCTAGTGGTCTTATTTTGGCGAGTAGTCAGGCAGATCTGAAGCCAGAGCAAATGTTCAGCGGAGCAGATGATGTGAATAAGCAAGCACTCGCATTTGTAGAAAAACAGCCCAAAGGGCAGACAAATGTTATGATTGGCGGCAACTCTTATGTACTGTATTTTGATACGCTATCAGATACAGGTTGGAAGACTGCCGTTCTATTGTCTGAGGCTGAAATTCAGAAGCCAGCAAAGGAAATGCTCAACACGTTGCTCATTATCGGTATCGTCAGTCTGATTCTGCTAGCTGCAGCAATTCTATGGAATAACCTGGGTATGATTCGTCAAATTCGCGGTATGATGAATATGAGCCGCCGAATGGCAGAAGGCGACTATTCCGGTCGTTTGCAGGTGAATCGTAAGGATGAGTTCGGACAGATGTCGACCGAGTTTAATCGTATTCTAGAAGCAACCGCACAGATTGTACGTAATCTGAGTCTACAATCCCATGCAATCCGTGATACCTCTGCTGAGGTGGCTAATCGCTCTGCTGAAAATGCGCAGGCAGCCAGACACAACGTTGAGGAGCTAGAACAAGTAGCGCAGGATTCAAGCACTCAGCTTCAAGCAACAGATGAAAGTACACTTGCTATGGGAGAAATGGCAACCGGCGTACAGCGTATTGCTGAATCGGTGCAGGAAGTCGCCGAAGCAGCGCAACAAATGGAACAACAGACACTGACTGGTAGCGAACAGCTACGTAAAGCGGTGAAGCAAATGGACTCCGCTAAGCTCGTCATGGATGAGTCTGGCAAAATGGCGGGTATGCTACATGACCGTGCTCTTCAGATCAATAGCATCATTGATATTATTCATGGTATTAACAAACAGACTACGCTACTCGCACTGAATGCTTCCATCGAAGCTGCACGTGCTGGCGAAGCAGGACGTGGATTCGGCGTCGTTGCTAACGAGATCAGCAATTTATCCGGTCATGTATCCGAGTCAACACGAATGATTACCGAGCAAATTAAAGCAATGCAAGAAGAAACCGCAGTTGTACTGGCTGGTATGGATAATGGTGCTGTTCGAGTCACGAAAGGGATGGAATCACTAGAAGAAACCAGTCGCCTGTTTGCACAGATTCAAGAGGGCATAGAACGCATGTCTGCCGAGATCCAGGAAGTATCCTCTGCATCCGAAGAAATGTCCGCAGGCTCTCAAGAGATCAATGCTTCACTCGATAACCTGGCTCATATTGCCAAAAACACATCACAACGCGCGTCTGTAGCTACAAGCCGCTCTGCAGGTCAATTAGAATCACTCGAAAGTCTAGAAACCTCTGCTCATTCCTTGCAGCATATAGCAGACGCACTCAACGATCTTGTATCTCAATTTAAGACCGAAGCAGACATAGACACCACAAGTGAAGCCGAATCTAACACAGACAATGTGAACGACTCTACAGCAAATGATATGGATTCAGCGGTAGGTACAGACCACCAAGAAAAAGCCTCTGTTCAGTTGACACAGGCTAATCATGAGATTAACCCATCATCTGATGATCATCACTCTGTAACTTTAGAAGATGCAGAGCAAACTGAGGATGAACAAACAGATAAACCTATGAATGATACTCGTCGCGGAGCATAAGGCTACGCTAGAATAGGTAACTAAAGTAAAATCAAACGTCCTCAACCGAAGAAAATGAACAGCCTGAATGGTACATGTCTGCCTACATAGACATGTACCATTCAGGCTATTTCTTTTTTATTTAATAATTGAAAGCAAAATAAAGTTTCATATTGGAAATATCCAAGCGACCATCTAAAATCACGAAGATTGAAGATTGAAGATTGAAGATTGAAGATTGAAGATTGAAGATTGATTAAGGATCAGCAGTTGAATCTCAATTGCTCAACTTATAATTCACCCAATACTGAAAATGATGAGCAGCGTTCGTATGATCACGCACTCCAATGCTTTTTTTAATATGATGCAACTCAAACGGAACGAAGGGAAGGAGATAAGGGGAAAGTATGACTACTAGTATTTGGCTTTATAAACACGTTTTGGAGGGGCGGGAATCTTCATTCCTTTCCAATTCCAAAAGATTTCCGCGGCTCCACCCAAGGACGTTCCCTTATTCCTTCCCGAAGTGGTGTAACTACCACTCAACCAAATGCCACACCAATCCAAAAAACCGCAACAAAAAAAGCGCCGGATGATTCCGGCGCTTCGGTTTCGTTAAGATTAACGGTTGTACCACTCAACGATTTGTCTTTCGTCGATGTCTTGAGTCAGCTCAGCGCGCTCAGGCAGACGAATGTATTTTGCTTCAACTGCTGCTTCGTTGAATTCAACGTAAGCTACCAGATGAGTGCGGTTTTCCAGAGCTTCTTTAACGGAGCTCAGACCACGACTTCTTTCACGCAGACCAATAACATCACCTGGTTTTACGGAGTAAGAAGCGATATCTACTTTTTTACCGTTCACAGTCACGTGACCGTGAGCTACCAGTTGACGTGCACCTGGACGGCTGTTAGCGAAACCAGCGCGGTAAACGAGGTTGTCCAGACGGCTTTCCAGCAGGAACATGAAGTTCTCACCAGCGATACCGGACATTTTTTGTGCTTTTGCAAACAGAGTTGCGAATTGTTTTTCACCCAGACCGTACATGAAACGCAGTTTTTGTTTTTCTTGCAACTGCATACCATAGTTACTCATTTTTCTACGTTGGTTAGCACCATGTTGTCCCGGAGGGAAAGGGCGTTTCAATTCTTTACCAGTGCCGCTCAGGGAAATACCTACGCGACGGCTTAATTTAAATTTTGGACCAGTGTAACGTGCCATTTATAGCAAGCTCCTTTTTAAATAAATATAGTTGGTTGTTAATATCGGGGCTTTGGGTCTTTGATTCATGTTGCCGCGTTTTGCCTGTCGTGGGTCGGATAGAAAACCGCACTACTAATAGGAGAGTTCAGCCGCTGTCCTAATAGCGACAAAAAGCGCGAGGGTGAAACAACGTTACGCCCAAATTCAGAATCTATCCATTCTTCATCAAGGATAAATTATATCGCATCAAAAATAACAAAGTCAATCATTTTCGATGAAATAATTATTGATATTTTTAAAGGAGTTGCCGATATAGATACTAAAGTTACTTAGCCCTTAATATCCGTTAAAAAAGTTTCATTTTTCGGTGTTCCAAAATGAAAGCAAGTCCGTATATAAGTGTGTCATTCTTTTTTTAATATAATCGTTTCTTATTATGGATAACATCATGTTAAAATGGCACATAAGTATGTGTCTGTAACTGTATATATTACAGCAAGTGTGCAATTGATCTCTTAATAAGTATACAGTGTAGAAATTGGGGAGGCCTTTATGTCAAACAATTCGTGGAGCTCATCTGCATATAGCTGGCGTACGGAAGACCAATTAACTTCATATCCGGTCGTACCTGTCGCAGATGATTCATTCTGGTTGCAAAACGTCGATATCACAGCCTCCGATTTCCCACACATTGAGCCGTTGTTGGAGGAGAGTCTGTCCGATTGGTTAGAGCAAAATCAACTCTTGAGCAGAATAAGCAAGGCAAGCTGGTTTTTATTTAATCATGAATTGAAACCACTGGTAAGACCAAGTGCAGCAGACCATGATGAGCATCTGTGCGAACAGGTGGAGCAGATCGCAAGCGAAGCTATGCGTCTTGACCATCCTGTAGAACGCGTGGTCGATGCGAATGACGATTCAGGACAGATGCTGACTATTTTAAGTATTCCCCTCTATACACGTAAGCATGGGGAATGTTTTGCTGTACTAGCCTGTGTTGTAGCACCGCAGCACCCATTGTCTGTGGCGGAGTTAGAGATTTTGGGCATGTACTACAAGGCACTATTTTACAAGCGGTTTGAGTATACGTATGTCGCAGATATGCTTCACTCAGCTACGGTAGTTGAGCGAGAAGCACAGCGTCGTTCGGTACTATTTCAAGTGATTCAGCGGATGTATGACAAGTTCGAGATTGATGATCTGATCCGTGAGATGTTTGCTATTGTGGATCAGATGTATCCGCAGGTTCGGTTTGAGCTGCTTGTTGCGCAGGATCATGAGAGCCGTATTCCACGTGTGAAGCTATTGCAACTGCAAAACCCACTGGAAGATATGTGTGTTCGCGCGTTTACGACAGGTGAAGTGATGATGGAAGTCCATTCTAAATTTGAAGGACTTTCCGATCAGATGGAGACGGCGATTCCACTTCGAGGCAAGCAGGGCGTATACGGAGTATTCCATTTATTATCTGATGTGCCTTTGGAAGAGGAAGATCTGGAGCTATTAGCGGTCATTGCTGAAGCAGCCGGCAATACGTTTGAAAATGTAAAGCTGTACGAGCAGTCCCAATTGATGAACGAGGACTTGCGTCTGATCAATGATATATCCAAACGGATGAATCAAAGCTTGCATTTACAGCAGATTTTTAAATTTGCAGCAGATGAGCTTCTACAGGTATTCGGTGCTGATTTTGTGAGTGTGATGTATCTGGATCACGAGAAGGAGCACTTTGAAGTGATGGACGGTAATGTGGATAGTCTGATTGGTGACACAGTTCAAAAGGATCAAGGTCTAACAGGCATGATCTACCGAGACAAGGAGCCAATCATTCTATCCGATTACTGCAGTAATCCGGAAATTGAGTCTATATTTATGCAAGAAACAGGTGCCTGCTCCATGATTGCATCTCCGATGATGAGTGGTGGACAAGTGAACGGTGCTATTTTCCTTGGCCACCGGGAACGGCATCATTTCTCTTATGATAATTTTAAGCTACTACAAGTCATTAGTACGCATATCGGTCTAGCGGTATCTAACGCGAGTCTTCACGCGGAGCTCAGCCGAATGGCAAGTAAGGATGCATTAACCGGGCTGTATCAGCGTCGTTATCTAGATGAGTCGATCAAAAATTATCAAAATGCGACTTATAGCGGTTCATTGTTGATGGTAGATATTGATAAATTTAAGGCAGTGAACGACACGTATGGTCATCAAGTTGGTGATGAGGTACTCAAGCAGGTAAGTCGAGTCGTTCAGCGTTTGATTCGAGATGGCGATATTGCTGCACGCTGGGGCGGCGAGGAGCTGGCGGTTTATTTTCCGCAGCTGGATAAAAGTCGGGCTCAGACGATTGCTGAATTGATACGAGTTGCTGTATCTGAGGAAACGGAACCGATGGTTACTGTATCCTGTGGCATTGCAGACTGGAACTGGAAGGATCAGGATGTGAGTGTAGAGTCCCTATTTTATCGTGCTGATCGAGCTCTATATCAGGCTAAAAATAGTGGACGTAACCAGGTATGCCTGGATATGAGTGTCCGTGCTCGCTCGACCGAATTGTAATGGAATATAACGATATGTATACATGAGTGATGTAGCTACGCTAACCCGCTGGAAGTGTTCTAGATATAGGACGTTTCGGCGGGTTTTGAACTGTGTATAGATAAGATGGTTGTAGGAAATATGGCTTTAATTAAAGACATATGGATATGTAGCATGGTACACTATTCCATGCAGAATTAACCGTTGTTCAAAAAATAGAGAGGGTGAATGGTAATGCAAGATCCAAGAGTGCAGGTGTTAGCCAGAAATCTGGTTCAATATTCGATTGATGTACAGCCAGGTGAAAACGTACTGGTAGAGATGATTGGAACTGAGCGCGATCTGCTTAACGCAGTGATCCATGAAGTTGGAGCACGCGGAGGTAATGTATTCGTACAGTTGACAGACCGTAAGGTACAGCGTGCAATGCTAATGAATGCAACGGAGGCAAGTCTGACCACATGGGCAGCGCTTGATCTGGAGCGTATGAAGCAGATGCAGGGTTACATCGGTATTCGTGCAGGCGAGAACATCAATGATCTGGCTGACGTACCGGACGATAAGCTTAGACTGTACAATCGTTTGTACCAGCATGTCGTACATAGCGAGCAGCGTGTGAAGCATACGAAATGGGTCGTACTTCGCTATCCAAATGCAAGCATGGCGCAACTGGCAGGCATGAGCACAGAAGCATTCGAGGAATTCTATTTCAATGTATGTAACCTGGATTATGCAAAAATGGATAAGGCTCAGGATGCACTGAAAGCGTTAATGGATCGTACAGATAAGGTTCGCCTTGTCGCTCCAAACACAGACCTGAGCTTCTCGATCAAAGGTATCGGATCGAAGAAATGCTCCGGTCACCGTAATATTCCAGATGGCGAAGTATTTAGCGCCCCTGTACGTGACTCGGTTAATGGAACGATTACGTACAACACGCCAACTGTGTATAACGGTACAAGCTTTGAGAATGTAAGCTTCCGCTTTGAAAACGGTAAAATTGTTGAGGCGACAAGCAATGATACCGAGAAGCTGAACAACATTCTCGATTCAGACGAAGGCGCACGTTACATTGGTGAATTCGCGATTGGCTTCAATCCGCATATTCTACACCCGATGAAGGATATTCTGTTTGATGAGAAGATCGCGGGTAGTTTCCATTTCACGCCAGGACAAGCGTATGAAGAAACGGACAACGGTAACCGTTCCTCGATTCACTGGGATCTGGTGCTGATCCAGCGTCCAGAGTATGGCGGCGGAGAAATTTATTTTGATGATGTGTTGATTCGTAAGGATGGACACTTTGTATTACCAGAGCTAGATGGTCTGAATCCAGAAAACCTGAAATAAAGTGTGCGTCAATATAATACGATTATAGTGTTAAATTGATCTGGAAATGGGGTTATAAGAGAGGTAAGGCGCCATATTTGGCGGGCTTATCGCTTATGATCCCTTTTTCATATGAAGGCGCAAGAAAGCAGTTGCATAAGAAAGCGTATTCATTTATGATGGTAGGGGAAACTGTGTTAACGAATACCAAAGCGAAGGGTAGGAGGGGTTTCAATGGCAACTAGCAATACAAACAATGCAGCAGTGGTAGAAATTGCACAAACTGCGGGTCAATTTACATCCTCAATCGTACTGCAATATGAGACCAAATTCATCGACGTTAAAAGTATTCTCGGCTTGTTCACTACACTGGTAACAAACCATGAATATGAGCTTCACGTTCACGGTCCAGATGAAGAAGCAGCCAAGGAAGCAGTTATTGCTGTTTTCAAAAAGCATGGTCTGCGCGTTAAAGTCGCTGATAATGATTAATTCCAAAATGCTGTCCTTCCTCGGAGGGGCAGCATTTTTATATTTCTAGCCTTAGTGAAATTGGATTACAAAAAATACATACAGCAAGTTATTATTTTAAATATAAGATAATTCAATTGGAATTGACGTGAGGTTCTTGTATTGACATTCGATTTCGTCTAATATTAAGAGTAGTAATGGCCGAGAGTTCTCGAACATAGGGGGGAAAAACATGACTTCATCTGATCTGCAAGAACAGTTGAATATAAAAGCATTAAATCTCCTTCAAGGAGATGCAGATAAAATTGAGAAATTGATTGAAATCCAGATGGAGAATTTGGACACGCGTTATTGTCCGCTCTATGAGGAAGTACTAGATACACAAGTATACGGATTTTCCAAGGAAGTCGACTTTGCAATCCGCGCAGGTCTTGTGTCCGAGCCTGTGGGTAAGCAGCTGATTAGCAACCTGGAGCGTAATCTGTCTGTACTGTACGAAGCGATGAATAATAAGACACAGTCTGCTGAATAGTCGACTGGATCACATAGAGATGCCTGTACCCTTTGTGGAGTACAGGCATTTTTTGTCGTATAACCTTATAACAGAAACCTTACACCATATAGAACGATACGCCGAGAATAATATAAACGACGATGAGCAGCAAGCCTTCATACCAGTTTGTAGAGCCGTCCTGAATGATGGACTTAGCAATAAACACAGATACCATAATCGCTACCAGTTCGAGCGTTGTAAACACGATATCCATCGTATTCCCCAGGAAGAAGCTGACAAACACCAGCACTGGCGCTACGAATAGCGCGATCTGCAAGCTACTGCCAACAGCGATCTCGACGGAAGCACCGATCTTGTTTTTCATCGCTAGCAAAATCGCAGCACTGTGCTCCGCAGCATTACCGATAATCGCGACAACAAATGCACCGACAAATAATTCACTAAAGCCAAAGCTCGACGTGAACGTTTCCAGCGTCCCTACCAACCATTCACTGACAAAGGCAGTCATCACGGTAGCGATCAAGAGATACAAGATCGAGCGCCCTTTGGTCCATGCAGGCTCTTCCTCTTCATGCGTCTCTGCTACATTAGCATGTACAGAAGAAGGGGGAGCACCAGTCATAGTTGCATCCATTCCAGAAGCGCTGGCTGTGCTAGCAGCTACTGCAGGGCGTTCCGCGTTGTCCACTGCAACTGCACCATGAACATCCCCACCAACAGAAACTGTCTTCACATCACCCAGATAATTTTTGTGCGTGACCATCGAGAAGATCAGCCATGCAATATAGGCGAGGATCAGAATACCTGCGACGATCAGACTAAGTGTGTTTGCCTGTGGATGAGTGATCGAGTGCGTGTTCAAGAATAACGCAGGTACAAACAGTGCAATGACCGCCACGATCATCAGCGAGCCGTTCATATTTGCCAGTGCGACGTTAAAGTTCTGCACCTTATGCTTCACACCACCTGCGAAAATACTCAACCCCAGCACAAGCAGCAAATTCCCGATGATAGAGCCAGTCAGACTTGCTTTGACCATATCATACAGACCTTCGCGTAGCAGCATGATTGCAATAATCAATTCCGCCGCATTACCAAAAGTGGCATTCAAAAAGCCGCCCAGACGTTGACCGGCATAATGGGCAACACTTTCCGTTGCCCGGCCCAGAAATCCAGCGACCAGAATAACTGCGATGGCGGAGAAGATGAATTGCAGTACCGGAGGGAAACCCGCATAATGCGCGATAGCACTTAGTACAAAAAAGATTGCCAGTAAAATAGTCGATATATGCTTCTTCATAAAGCCACCTCACTATGTAAATTCTTAAACAATATACCCAATATGCCTATCTAATTAAACGCAAGGAAGTAAGCAGGGGAATCGCTCGATATTTTACTGCACAAAATCCCTTTTCACTGAAGCCCATATTTACATTGCTGAGCATCTGGAGATGACAAAATATTAATTTTGAATATCGGAGCCAGATGCAATAAAATAGAGGTGTACGAATTACAGGATTTGAACTGATGCAGCTATAAACTATACATCAACTTATTAATCTAATAAGCTGGTGTATAGAAGTTGTTGCTTGGATGGTTCAAGTTTAAAGGAGGATGGACATGACCGAGTCATTACAATTGGATATGGGCACAATTAAGATTGCCGATGACGTCGTAGCAAAGGTGGCGGGCATGGCCGCACTGGAGACTCCGGGGATCGCTGCAATGTCAGGCGGTTTATCGGAAGGATTTGCGAAGCGCTTGAGTGGTAAAAATGTACAAAAGGGTGTAACGGTAGAAGTTGGACAGCTGGAAGCAGCTATAGATCTTCGTATTATCGTCTTGTACGAAACCCCTATTCATGAAGTATGCCGTATGCTTCAGCAAAACGTTCGTGAAGCTGTAGAAACACTGACAGGCTTGAAAGTGGTTGAAGTGAATGTGAAGGTAGAAGGTGTTGCCTTCAAGGATGAACTGATGGATACGGACAAAATGAGAAGCTCGAACCATCCGTTTAAAGTGATGTGATCGGTTGATCGTGCATGCACATACATGAACAACAAAAAAGGAACGACCGGATAACCTCCAGTCGTTCCTTTTTTATATGCTTCGGGCGATATACCGTTTATTTCATCCGCATCGAAATGGATTGTCTGCGTGTATTGCGATCGCTACCGGATGCCTGCTGTTCAGCAAGCGCACGATGCGTTTCGCGCGAGATACTGAGCATAATCCCCATACTAAGCATCATCACGACAAGGGATGTACCTCCATAACTGATGAATGGGAGCGGTACCCCGGTTAGTGGAATGGTATTCGTAACCCCGCCAATATTAATGAACGCCTGAATAGCGAACATGCCCATAATGCCGACACCTACCAGTGTACCGAAAATATCCGGACATCGGAGCGATAACCAGATTCCGCGTATGATGAAATACGCATAAGCGAGTAGGAATAGGGTCGTGCCGACAAAGCCGAATTCTTCACCGATAACCGAGAAAATAAAGTCATTGTACGGGTTGGGCAAATAGTGTAGCTTTTGAATACTTTGTCCAAAGCCAGAACCGCTAAAGCCGCCCTGACCGATGGCTGTGAGTGATTGGATCATATTATATCCTGTACCTCTAGGATCGGCAAAAGGATCCAGGAACGTCTCAATCCGTCCCATCCGGTAGCCGGAATCTCCCTTTTCAGCGCTATCATGACTGAACAGCGAGTCGACCCCGAAGACGAGAGCAGCCCCCAGTACAAGCAGGGCGACGGAAGCAAAAATGTGCTTCACACTTGCTCCGCCGGTATAGATGATCAAGCCAGCTGTAGCAACAAGAATCATACAGGAGCCAAGATCGGGCTGTAACATGATCAGTCCGGCAACTAACCCGACGATGAGCATGACAGGGATATATCCTGTACGTAGATCACGGAACCGTTCGCCCTTTTTAGCAATCAAGGCAGATAAGTATAAGATGACGGCAAGCTTGGCAAACTCAGACGGCTGAAGTGAAGCACCAGCTGGTAGCTTGATCCAACTTCTTGCTCCGTTGATCTTGTCACCGATCAGCAGTACCGCGACAAGCATTACGATCGTTACTAGAAAAAAGGGCGCAAACCACTTTTTGTACTTGCTATAATGCGCCCTCATTGCGAAAAACATCGCGACTAATCCGAGCACTGCAAAAATAATATGCCGCTTGGTGAAATACATCGAGTCGTAAGAAAAGCGTTCGCTTGTAAAGGTCAGACTGGAGCTGGCGCTAAACACCATCAATATACCAAAGCCAACCAGAATAAATGTAAGGACGAGCAATTGAAAATCCGGTGCGCCCTGCTTAAGGATTTTGCGATTCGGCTCCGCCGGTTTTGGGATATTACGCACATTATTGCTCCGCGTATTCCCGCCACTGCGGTAACGATCCGCAAGGCTTTGTGTGCCTGAACCGGATACGGGTTTTCTAATTTTATTCATGATGTATCTCCAATAACGGAACGGATATGTACAAAAGTAACAAGCCGCGCTGACCAACATAACGGTTATAGGCCATGTACAGATCCTCCTTGTTTTAAGATGCCTGCAAAATTATGTTAAGTTCATGTTTCATGATATTACGTTTTGAGCATAGGTGCAAGCTCTGACAAGGCTTTTCACTTCGATATGGGTGCGTTTATGAATCTGGTGAATGTGGATAGAGAAGGGGATTGTAAAAGATGATTTTACAAACTTCTGCTTTTGCGTCAGAATAATGCCTAAAGAGTTATTTAACCCGTTCACGAACAATGAATCAGTACGGGAACAACTGAAGAGAGATATGGAATCAACAAACCGGAAGGTGAACAGGAGGATGGGTCAGATGGGGGACTATAATTGGAATGCCCTGTTTCCGGAAATGGTACAGTGGAGGCGACATCTTCATAGGCATCCTGAGCTTTCGTACGAGGAGCATGGAACGATGGCGTTTATCGTAGAGCAATTGCGCTCTATGGGGATTGAAACTCGCGAAAAGGTAGGCGATACCGGTGTGATCGGCATTATCCAAGGGGCAAAGCCAGGTAAAACGGTAGCGCTTCGAGCCGATATGGATGCTTTACCTATCCAAGACGAAAAAGATTGCGAGTACGCATCACAGGTCCCAGGTGTGATGCATGCATGTGGACATGATGGACATATCGCTGGTTTGCTAGCGGTTGCTCGATATTTCAGCGAACGGCGTGAGCAGCTTCAAGGCGAGATTCGGCTCCTTTTCCAGCCTGCAGAGGAAGTGTGTCCAGGCGGAGCACTAAAAATGATCGAAGCAGGAGCACTTCAGGGCGTAGATGTGATTTACGGCGTGCATTTATGGACGCCGATTCCATATGGTCAACTGGCAAGTGCACCAGGGCCGCTGATGGCATCAACCGATGAGTTTTTTATTGAGATTACAGGTAAAGGCGGTCATGGAGGCATGCCTCATGCTGCGGTAGATAGTCTGCTGATTGGCGCGCAGCTTGTTGTACAGCTTCAATCTATCGTAAGTCGTAATGTGAATCCGCTACAGCCTGCGGTGTTGACGGTAGGTACATTTAATAGTGGAAGTGCGCAAAATATCATCGCGGAAACGAGTCGAATCACCGGTACGGTGCGTGCATTCGATGAAGAAACGCGCACGTTAATCAAGCGCCGAATCTATGAAGTGAGCGAGCAGTTATGCGCCCTTTATGGTGCACAGTCTTCGATCGAGTATGTGATGGGCTATCCAACGCTTGTGAACCATGCGGGCGAGACCGAGCGATTTTTCCGTGTTGGACAGTCGGTATTTGGAGAGTCGCATATCGAGCAGACTCCACCGATGATGCCAGCAGAGGACTTTTCTTATTATGTACAGCAGGTGCCAGGATGCTTTATTTTCGTCGGTGCAGGTAATGAAGCGACAGGCGCAACCTATCCGCATCATCATGCACGATTTGATATTGATGAAGCATCTATGCTGAATGCAGCGCGTATTCTTGCGGCGATGGCAGAGGACTATTTAAACGAAGCTGCAGGTGAATCGAATCTGTAAATGGTGAAATGAAGCAGATGAACTGCACCACTGCTGGCTAACCTGCTGATGGTAGATTCGATCACATGAGTCACCCGTTTTTTGGAAAGGGGCTTCTAATCTGTTCTTTTGTTATGCTATGATGATAAAGACAATGTGAAATCGCGTTGTCCATTATTATAGAGGAATGGGATGAATTTCATGAGCGCTACCGAGACGAGAACGGTTGATATGGCCGAAGTTTTATTGTGCGCCTATGATTTAGGCGATATGATCAACAATTCTATCGAAGTCGCTAATTATTTATATTGGAAAGAACGGATGCAGCAGCATCCTGAAGTCCAGCGCTTGATTATCAAGTTGAACAGCAAAAAGGAACTGTTTGAGGAAACCCAGCGTTTTGGGCATTTCCATCCGAATTATCATGCTGCACGCGAAGAAGTGGAAGCTGTTCAGGAGGAAATGCAGCAGATTGAGGCCGTTCGCCGTTTTACTGAAGCGGAGAACAGTCTGGATCGAATGCTGTACGAGATGTCAGAGACGATTGCACATTCCGTTTCTCAGACGATCAAGGTTCCAAGCAATGATCCTTTACCAAAAGGAGGCGGATGTGGCAGTGGAGGCTCATGTGGATGCGGATAATCATCCGCTACAAGAAGAAGTAACCAAAGAAGAAGCAACATTCCCAGAGCGTATCGGTTATATTATCTGGGTCAGTGATATTAAAGCTGCACGTAATCTGGAAAAATACGGCTGTGTCCATTATATTTCACGTCGTATGCATTATGTGGTCATGTATGTCAACGCAGATCGCGAAAATGATATCGTCAAAAATATGTCCCGTCTCTCTTATGTACGCAAAGTAGAACGCTCATATCGAAACGAGATCAAAACCGAATATAGCAAAAAAGTACCTGATCCTACACAGTTCTTTGGTATCTAAGTATAGCTCAGGTGCATGATTCAGCAACATATCAGATCAGGATTTTTCTGGTCTAGCAGTCCTTTGAATTCGTACTGATTCTCCCGAAGATGCAGGCAGCACTCGGATACACAAAGCCGCAATCTGCCATCTGGAGAAGATGAACAACTTAGCGGCCATTCGGCCGCTTTTTTGTATACAAATCGCAAACGTTTACATGAAGCATAGAATACAACCTATAAAAAGGGATTAAATGTAATTAAATTGCAAAATTTATGAATGAACTTTTTAACTTTTTGTAGATATGGGTTAAAAGATAGTATGCAAGTGTCGATATAATGCTTAGTGGGACTCAAGTACCGATTGATAGTACATTAAGTTAATCAATGACTTCGAATTGCTAATAATAGGCTTGGTTGCAAAGTCGGCAGACTATACAGCGTTATATTGCCCCTCTGTGTAGGTCTTTAGATGCGTATCGCATATGGAACGATATAAGGGGAATGTACTTAGACGGAAAGACCTGTGAAGATGGGGAGTGAATAATTAATGAGAGACAAAATCATGGAGCGTTGGAGCACATATGAACCTTTCCATGTCGTACTTGGAGAAAAGAAAGTCGCAGACATCGTTATTACTAATCATGCAATCAGTCGTTACAATGACCGTATCGCTAAAGGTGGAACTCCTATTGAGGATATCGCCGGGTTTATGTGGGAGAGCCTCAAACAAAATCGGATCGTATCTTACTATCGTAAGGAAGAGGACGTATATCTGATTGATGAAGATATCGTTGTCGTTGCTGAATTTGCCGAACTGCCTGGCGAATGCGATCTGGCTGGCAATCCACTCCACAAAATGATCGTTGTCACTTTCCTCGGCAAAATGTCCGAAACGATCGAGCTGCGTGATCTGAAATCTTATTACTCCTGGTTAAGACATTCCCGTCGTATGACATTGATCAAAAATAGCCGTAAACGCAAATAAAGCTTCTAATAACAATTTTTTAACAATATTTAACATATACCCAAAAGTATCATCAACACGTATGAAAAGTGAAGGTTATGCCCATTTTCATCATGAATTGTGTTTATTTCAGGCACTTTTCATAATTATAGCTTGTCGTGAGCGTCAAGAGTCTACCTCGGTAGGCTCTTTTTTATGGTCTGGATCGCTCGTGTTGCTCGTATAAGGAAATCAGGTACAATAAAAGATAGGATTAAGGAGGGAAGCGGAAGTGGCATTTAATTTTCATCAATTGCATATTTTTTATACGGTAGCTGAGCGTGGAAGCTTTTCCGCAGCCGCTCAGGCACTACATATGACGCAGCCTGCAGTGACTATGCAGGTACAGTCGCTAGAGGAACATTTTGGTACACGTTTATTTAACCGAACGACCAAGCGCATTCAGCTATCTGAAGCAGGACATGCGTTAATGCCATTTGCTCGTCGCGGAATTGATCTGATGCGGGAAGCGGATGCGGCGATGTCGAGATTTACTGAGGATTTGGCTGGACGACTGTTGCTGGGCGCAAGTAATACGATTGGTGAATATGTATTGCCACGCCTGCTTGTACCACTTGGTCAACGCTATCCGGAAATGAAGGTCGTATTGAAAATTATGAATACAACGCAGATTCTGGATGAAATCAGTCGGAATCAGCTTGATTTTGGCTTGATTGAAGCTCCCGTTGAGCACCCTGATATGACAATCACGCCAGTTATGCAAGATGAACTAAAGCTAATCGTACCCGCAGCACATCCGCTGGCAGCGCAGGAAACAGTAACATTGGATGATGTGCTGGAGCATTCCTTTGTACTACGCGAAAAAGGGTCAGGCACCCGGCAAGTGATGGAAGAAGAATTGATTCGTCATCATGTCGATCTAGCGCGCATACGTACCGTTATGGAGCTAGGCAGTACGGGAGCTGTAAAGTCAGCCGTCGAAGCAGGCTTAGGCATTACCGTGCTCTCGCCATCGTCCGTGAAGCATGAGGTGGCACTTGGACTACTCAAAGTATGTACGATCGAAGGGATGTCGTTCCCACGTCAATTTTATTCGATCCAGCTTAAGTCGACATTGCTGCGTATGCCTGCGACTGCATTTTTGCAATTTTTACAGGAACATTCACTGGATTAAATCGCCAATTGGGTCAGCTTACCAGCTCATGTTAAAATCATAGAATAAAGAGAATAGGAGTGAGTGAAATGGAACAGCCAACATATGTACAATTAGCCTTTGCTGATCTACACACGCATACCCAGGCTTCGGATGGTATGAATCCCTCTGCCCAGAACGTGAAGCTAGCCGCTGAAGCAGGTCTGAGCGCAATTGCCATTACCGATCATGATACCGTCGCAGGCGTAGCCGAAGCGCTGGATGCTGCACAGGAGCATGGTATTACTGTCGTACCTGGCGTCGAGATCAGTACGATGGAAAATGGCAAGAGCATTCACATTTTAGGCTATTATATCGACATCAAAAATGCGGCTTTGCTAGAACGCTTAGAAGGATTACGTCGCATTCGCGATGAGCGTAATGAGCTGATTTTGGCCAAGCTACGTGACCTTGGCATCCAGATTACAATCGAGGATGTACTCGCTCAGCTTGGACGTGAGCTGCTGCCTGATGAAAGTATCGGACGCCCTCATATGGCAGATACGCTTGTAGCGAAAGGCTATGTGAGCGATATGCGCGAAGCATTTGATAAATATCTCGCAGATGGTGCAGCCGCTTATGTGTCTCAGCAGCGAGTTGCACCTGATGAAGCCGTAGAATGGATTTTGGAAGCAGGTGGCGTTCCAGTAATGGCACACCCAGGCATCTACGGCGATGACGACCTGGTGGCACACATTTTCGATCATAGCAAGCTCGTCGGCATCGAAGTCTATCATTCTGATCATTCACCAGAAGATGAGCAACGCTATCTGAAGCTCGCAGAACAACGCGGTCTGATTGTCACTGGAGGTTCTGACTACCACGGCGAACGCCAGGGCAAAGTCTTCCACGGTCCACTGGGCGGTAGTAAAGTTCCATTTGCAGTTGTAGAACAACTTATCGAAGCAAGTGGTAATAGATAAAGGTTACTAATGATGTACAACGAATCAGCATAGTAAATATCGAAATTGCCTGATGTGGTTGATCCTTACATTGCATATCAGTTAAACAAACACATGTCAGCGAGCAACATGTATCCAGCGCCCAATCTTAAACACCAGTAAGCGAGATGTACCTCTGTTTTCAATCCTAATATAGTAGCCTTAAACATCAAAAAGCTTCTATTCGTAGCATTCTGCATGCTGCGGTAGAAGCTTTTTTGACTATTCGATTTAGATATTGTTATGCTCGTTTTAATTACAATCCTGTATTTAATCCCATATGGAGTGGCTGATTCCAACGATCTAAACCTTGATTGTGCTGTCCAACCTCTTAATCATATCCTCATCCGGCGTAATAAACAGCGTCGTCTGATGATCGTAAATTACAAACCCCGGCTTCGACCCGCTCGGCTTGTGCACATGACGGATCTGCGTGTAATCCACTGGTACACTACTAGACTCTTTCGCCTGACTAAAATAAGCCGCAAGCTGCGCCGCTTCTGCTAGAGTCGCATCGCCAAATTCCGTACTCCGAATGACAACATGAGAGCCTGGAATATCCTTCGTGTGAAGCCAGGTGTCATTATTGCTTGCCATGCGGTTCGTAATATATTCATTTTGTAAGTTGTTCTTGCCTACATACATGTCAATCCCTTCACTGGACGTATACACATGCAGTGTTGGACGATTATCTTTTTTCTTCTTTTTCGCCTTTTTATTGCGGTTACGTACATAACCCTGCTCCGCTAACTCTTCACGAATTTCGTCGATATCCTGAAGTGAAGCGCTTTGCAGCTGTTGAAGGAGCGAATCAATATACGCGATTTCCTCATGCGTCTTGATGAGCTGCTCTTCAATGACCGCAAGGCTGTTTTTATACTTATTGTAACGTTTAAAATAACGCTGGGCATTGTCAGAAGGCGATAGCTGTGGATCCAGCTGAATCTTGATCGTGCGCTGCTCTTCATCGTAGAAGTTAATCAGCTCAATCTCGCGATCGCCTCTGTTAATCTGATGCAACGAAGCGAATAATAGCTCACCTTGAATACGATACTTTTCCGCATCGCCGGCATCCTGTTGATCCTGATGCAGCTTATCCAGCTTTTTAATATTTTTGCTCCGTTCGTTTTGCAGGAAGCGGAGGAGATCGCTCGTCTTTTGCTTGACTGTATCACGTTCAGCCTTTTCGCCAAAATAAGCTTCCATACATTCGCTGATCGAAGGATACGATACTTGTTCCTCTGTAAGGCTTGTGAGCGGTACAGCAGAAAATACCATTTTCCCCTTCGCATTCAGCCCGCTCATCGGTGCAAAGGAACCGCTACGTACCTGCTCCATCAGTTCGGAAAAAGCTTGCCAGAGCATCTCTGCGCTCATGCCATTGTCTTCGCTCACTGTCTGCGAGCTATCCACTTCAGGATGTGCCGACACGACACGATGTACAATCTCATCTGCGATCAGCGGACTGATACCAGTGAAGGCTTGCACGATAAAGCGCGCTGGAGCCTCTGTATTCGCCGCAAATGCTTTATAGAAGGACTCAGCTGTCGTTTCCAATGGATTCATTTTATGCTGCTCTGGCGGTTCTTGATATTGAAAGCCCGGCATAATGACGCGATAGCTACTGATCGCTGGCGTCACATGATGAATACCATCCAAAATATTACCGGTGGATGGATCAACAATAACGATATTACTGTGACGACCCATCAGCTCGATAATGATGCGTTTGAGCGAGACATCGCCCAGCTCGTCACGTTGACGTACATTCATATGAATGATGCGCTCCATACCTACCTGCTCGATGGATTCAAGAATACCGCTCTCGCAATGCTTGCGCATCAGCATACAGAACATAGGCGCTTCCTGTGGATTCATAAAGGAATGCTCTGTAAATTGTACACGCGGATAAGTCGGATTTGCGCTCAGGATCAGCTTGCGATTCTCGCGCTGTGCACGTATTTGAAAGACGATATCATTTTCAGTGGGTTGATGAATTTTATTAATACGCGATCCGACAAGAACCTGAAGCTCTTGTACAATCGCACGGGTTACAATGCCATCTAATGCCATAATTATAATTCTCCTATTCCTGTGTTTATCGGAAAGCGGACATACAGAGTCCGCCCTTTCTATGATGCCACAAACCATTCGCAATTGACAGCTATCTCATGCTATGCTTACCCCATAGAGTGCATTTTGACCAGTATATAGAGCAGGGAGAGAGCCAAATGGAATTTACAAAAATGAACGGACTTGGTAATGATTTCATCGTCGTGTACGGCGAACCTTCGCTTCCTTCCCAGGCGGCAGAGCTAGCTATTCGCTATTGTAACCGTTACTTCGGTATCGGAGCAGATGGATTGGTATACATATTGCCATCCGCGCGCGCAGACGTCATGATGCGCATTATCAACTCGGATGGATCAGAGGCAGAACAATGCGGCAATGCGGTACGCTGCGTTGCCAAATATGTGTATGATCGTGGCATCGTACAGCATCCTGAGATCCGTATTGAAACCATCGGTGCCGGTGTGCAGACCGTTACGATCCAGGCAGAAGATGGCAAAGCCAAAATGGTACGCGTGGATATGGGTGAACCGATATTAGAGGGCGAACGAATTCCAGTAGCCATTGCTGGCAATCCCGTGCTGAACGCACCGATCGAGGCAGACGGTCAATCTTTTGAATTCACAGCTGTATCTATGGGCAACCCACACTGCGTCATCTATGTCGATGATGCAGTAGATTTTGATCTATACAAATGGGGACCCCTCTTAGAAAAGCATGAACTGTTCCCACGCAAAACAAACGTAGAATTCACAACCGTACGTAGCCGCGACCGAATCGACATGCGCGTATGGGAACGCGGCGCTGGCCCCACACTCGCCTGCGGAACGGGCGCTTGTGCTACATTAGTTGCATCTGTCCTAAATGGCTACTGCGACCGCAACGCCTACGTATCCCTCAAAGGCGGCGACCTGTATATCGAATGGGATGAAGCGACTAACCGCATCTACATGACTGGCCCAGCCGAAATGACGTACACCGGACAGACGCTGGATTAAGTTCGCCATGACATGCTGTGAGGTGCTATATAGTATATTTCGACGATATACATGTTCTATTAAGCCATATTAAAATGCCATAGTACATTTTACATTTCACCCTCATCAAACACCCACAACCACGCAGTTATACCTTTTAGCTATATCAGTTGATTTTGCCTTTAATTACCTGAAATTTATGTTACATTAAGCGTACATTATGACAGCGAGGTGTAGCGTGATGAAGCCAGATTTGCGGACAAGATGGACAGAAGGCGTGATCGTAGGCGATGGTGCAATGGGAACGTATTTATACCAGCTCGGATTTCCGGTTGGCATTTCATATGAAGAACTGAATCTGCTCAATCCGCAGATCATTGAAGATATCCACCGTCAGTATGTGAATGCTGGTGCAGAACTAATTGAAACCAACACATTCTCGGCGAACCATGAGCGTCTCGCCAAGTTTGGATTAGAACATAAAGTAGATGAGATTAACCGTGCTGGTGTACGTATCGCACGCCAGGCTGCCGGAGATCAGGCATATGTCGTTGGTTCAGTCGGCGCGATTCGGGAAGGCAAGCGTTCCAATACGCCACTGCCGGAGCTGCGTAAATATTTCAGACAGCAGCTGCATGCGATTCTGGAGGAAGGCGTAGATGGCATTTTGCTAGAGACGTTTTTTGAGCTGGAAGAATTGGCGCTGGCGTTACGTCAGGTACGCAAAATGACAGATATTCCGGTCATGTGTCAACTCACCGTAGAGGATTCTGTGCGTACTCAGGATGGTTACCAGCTACCGGATGCGTTTGCGATTCTGGCAGAGGCGGGTGCAGATATGGTCGGGCTCAATTGCCGGGTAGGTCCTAATGGCATTATGCGTGCGCTGGAATATGTGCGTGGCAAGGTCGCGTTGCCATTGTCTGTCTACCCGGATGCGGGTGTGGCGAGCTATATTGATGGTGAGTACCGGTATAAAGCGAAGCCGTCTTATTTTGGGCAAAGCTCTGTGAAGCTAGCTGAGCTTGGTGCGCGTGTGGTTGGTGGATGCTGCGGTACAACACCGAAGCATATTGCAGCGATCGCTCGTGCGCTGGAAGATTACAGTGCGCCTTTGCTTGATTTTTCCAATGTAAAAGTCCCTTCGCCACAGGTGAGCATTACGATGGAAAAGGATATTTTGCACGGCTGGGATTCCATCGGTGAAGAAGCTCCGCCAACACTTGTCGATCTGGCGAATGAACGTCCAACTGTTATCGTTGAGCTTGATCCGCCGCGTGATCTGGATATTAGCTCATTCATGAACGGGGCAGAAGCGCTGAAAAAAGCCGGTGCTGATGCAGTAACGTTAGCGGATAACTCGCTGGCAGTTACGCGGATGAGTAATATGGCTCTTGCGCATCTGGTGCAGCGCGAATATGGACTGCGTGCGCTGGTGCATATTACGTGTCGTGATCGCAATATGATCGGTAGCCAGTCTCATATGATGGGGCTGAATGCGCTTGGGATCGACCATGTGCTGGCCGTAACAGGCGATCCGTCCAAATTTGGTGATCTGCCCGGTGCAAGCTCAGTTTATGATATGACTTCATTTGATATGATTCGTATGATTAAGCAGCTTAACGAAGGCGTCGCTTTCTCTGGCAAAACGCTCAAGCATCGTGCACGTTTTGTCGTGGGTTCAGCGCTTAATCCGAATGTGAAGCATCTGGATAAAGCGGTACAACGTCTGGAAAAGAAAATCGCGGCTGGCGCCGATTACGTGATGACACAGCCGGTGTACGATCCGAAGCTGATCGCAGATATTCGCGCAGCGACGAGTCATTTAACGGTGCCGGTGTTTATTGGTATTATGCCGCTTGCGAGTGGACGCAATGCCGAATACCTGCATAATGAAGTGCCTGGCATTCAATTGCCAGATCATATTCGAGGACGAATGGCAGGTCTGGAAGGCGAGGAAGGGCGCCAGATGGGGGTGTCCATCGCTGAGGAATTAATCGACGTGGCGCTGAAGCATTTTAACGGAATTTATATTATGACTCCATTCATGCTGTACGAGATGAGCGCCCGCCTAACCGAATACGTATGGGCAAAAGCAAAGCAACGCCCAAACCCCTTGTTTCAAGGCAAATAATCAATTACAATAGTATAACGGATGTGATGCCGATGTCATTCAGTATGACCGGATACGGTCAGTCCGCCGTTGAATACGGTGGCTACAAAATCCAAATAGAAGTGAAGTCCGTCAACCATCGCTATTGCGAGGTTATGCTTCGTATGCCGCGTGAATGGGCAGGTCTGGAAGACGGCCTGCGCAAGCTTGTACAAAGCAAAGTGAAGCGTGGACGGATTGATGTGTTTGTGAACAAAGAGAAGGATGATGGGCAGCCCTCATCTCTTCAGCTTGATCATGAAGCGGCAGCAGCGTATATCGCAGCGGCAGCAGAGCTCAAGCAGCGTTATGGAGTAGCAGGCACGTTAGAGGTCAGTCATTTACTGACGTTGCCAGGAGTCATGACCGTGCAGGAGTATAGTCATGAGGAAGAAGATCCCGATCAGCTACAAAAGCTGCTGGGGCAGGGGTTGGACGAGGCGCTGAACGGCCTGGTGGATATGCGGGTGCGTGAAGGTCGGCATCTGGTCCTCGACCTGCAAGGCAGGCTTACTCATTTGGAAGAGCTTTATGGAGAGATGCGACAGCTTGCACCTACCGTGGTAGAAGAGCACCGTATTCGTATGAAGCAACGACTACATGAGATTCAGGACGGCAGTTTTCACTGGGATGAATCGAGAATTGGAATGGAAATAGCGATGTTTGCTGACCGTTCCAATATTGACGAGGAATTGACCCGACTGGCGAGTCATTTTAAGCAATTCCGGCAATTGCTGGATAGCGACGATTCAATCGGTCGTAAACTCGATTTCCTGCTTCAGGAGATGAACCGAGAAGTGAATACGATTGGTTCCAAAGCTAATCATCTGGCTCTAGTTAACCATGTCGTCGAGATGAAAGCGGAGCTGGAAAAAATCCGTGAACAAGCCGCTAATTTGGAATAAGGCCAAGAAGCGACGTGAATGTTGGCGCAATTGAGTCAAATGCATAGGGGGAAAAACCTGAACATGGCAATCAAACTTATCAATATTGGCTTTGGTAATATTGTATCCGCAAACCGGATCATTTCTATCGTAAGCCCGGAATCCGCACCAATTAAACGGATTATTCAGGAAGCGCGTGATCGCCATATGCTGATTGATGCAACGTATGGTAGACGTACGCGTGCGGTAATTATTACCGATAGCGATCATGTTATTTTATCAGCGGTTCAGCCAGAAACCGTAGCGCATCGTCTGTCTCTGAAGGACGACGATAACGACGAATAAACAAAATCAGACTGCCGGAGTCCGAATGGTGACTACCGGCAGTCACCATTGGAGTGTATCATGTCTAAAGGATTATTATTTGTACTGTCCGGCCCATCCGGTGTCGGCAAGGGAACCGTCAGTGCGGAATTGCGTACACGCAAGCCGGAACTGATCTATTCGGTATCCGCGACAACCCGTCAGCCGCGCGCCGGGGAAGTCGATGGGATTAACTATTTCTTCAAAACTCACGATGAATTCCAACAAATGATCGCCCAGGACATGTTGCTGGAACATGCAGAATACGTTGGGAACCACTATGGTACACCACGCGATTTTGTAGAAAGCACACTGGAAGCGGGAAATGATATTTTTCTGGAAATCGAAGTGCAGGGTGCACTGAAGGTAATGGAGAAGTTCCCGGAGGGTGTATTCATTTTCCTAACACCTCCTTCATTTGAAGAACTGCAAAGCCGTCTGCAAAATCGCGGTACGGAAACGGTAGATACGATCATGAATCGTATGACCGTTGCAGCGGATGAGCTGGAAATGATGAATCATTATGATTATTCGGTCGTTAATGATGAGATTGAGCTGGCTTGTCAGCGAATCGAAAGCATTATCATTGCCGAGCATTGCAAGATTCGTAAATAAGTTGCGGAACAGAAGTGTTCTGACAGAATATGGGGTGCAAAACGATGTTATATCCATCTATTGATGAAATGATGAACAAAGTAGACAGTAAATATTCGCTAGTGGTTGCGGCTTCCCGCCGTGCTAGACAACTGCGTGATGGCAGCAAAAGCGAACTGCATAATCCAAAAGCTCACAAATTCGTTGGTGTAGCTTTAGAAGAAATCTACAACGATAACATCAAGATCGAGCGTCGTACTGAAGAAGAGCTGGAACAAAGTGACCGCGAACATTAATTCTTCATTTTGCTGATTGGTATAGCTATACTGATCGCGAATATAAAGGCAATGATAACAACCGAAAGGTTGTTATTTTTTGTGTGAAGCGAGACCTGAAAATTACAGTTATACGGCAGGTATATTCTACTGCTAACGTACGAATACCTGTACCCTTTTTGCAGATTTAGAGGTATAATGAAGGGATTGAGAAGACAATTTCTCAATCCTTTTTTATTTGACTATTGGGGCAGCGTAATAAGCAGGAAACAGGCCTGAACCGATGTTATACGACTATCCTGTTCACTTATAACGCTATGATCCTATTTTATATAAGTATCAAATTTAAAATGAAAGCAGGGACTATCATGCTAAAAGGGAAAAAGATCGTGCTAGGCATTACGGGCGGTATTGCTGCTTATAAGGCAGCTGCACTCTGTAGTGGGCTCGTTAAGCAAGGCGCCGATGTGCATGTGGTCATGACGGAAGCGGCTGCCAAGTTTATTACCGAGCTAACTTTGCAAACTTTATCACGTAACCCTGTGCATATTGATACATTTGACGAACGTAATCCCGAGGTTGTAACTCATATTCATCTGGCGGATCTGGCGGATCTGGTGCTAATCGCTCCAGCAACGGCGAATACGATCTCCAAGATGGCACTTGGACTGGCAGACGATATGCTCACCTCCATGCTATTAGCAACGACTGCACCGATTATGGTCGCTCCAGCGATGAATGTGCATATGTATCAGCATCCTGCGATTGTTGAAAATATGAACAAGCTCGTCGATCGTGGTGTGATGATGGTCGAGCCGGGCGAAGGCATGCTGGCATGCGGATATGTTGGCAAAGGTCGTCTGGAAGAACCAGAGACGATTATTGCGGTGGTTCAGCAGTATTTTCAGACACGTGAACGCGAGCGTCAGTTAGAAGGATTACTATCAGGACGTAAAGTAACCGTGACGGCAGGTGGAACGATCGAACGTATAGATCCGGTACGCTATATTACGAATGATTCCTCCGGTAAAATGGGCGTGGCGGTTGCACGGATGGCGCATAAAATGGGTGCCGATGTGAAGCTTATCGCTGCTTCCGTTCAGGTTCCACTACCGTCTGAGATCGAGACGATCCGCGTGCAATCGGCACAGGATATGTATGATGCCGTACTGGCAGAATGGGGAAGCACCGATATTATGGTGCAAACAGCAGCTGTAGCCGATTACCGCCCGAAGACCGTTCATCCAACCAAAATGAAAAAGAAAGACGC
>JAAIGF010027535.1_pt1 | contig 85820 bp, 69 predicted proteins | sample 6487441 | NCBI WGS metagenome assembly JAAIGF01 (sample SAMN13974129, study PRJNA590717) | phyllosphere metagenome | biome: pepper field; feature: multiple bacterial spot infested pepper fields; material: pepper leaves; isolation source: leaves from pepper fields | host: Capsicum annuum ... | reverse complement strand
GCTTATGCCCTGATCCTTGACCATCTTGGCGACTTCCAGCTTGAAGCTGGGATCAAAGCTTCTGTTCTTCTTGCTCATGCAGACTCCTCAGTAGGTGTAGTTTCCCCTATTGAGGTGTCCGGAGCCATTAAACCAGCACAGTGGTGCGCTCTCGCCTGGGTTGAGCAAGTCGTCGACGGGGGAAGGGGTGGCCGTGATCATTTGGGTTACCTGTAGCAGAATAGCTTTAGTGTTACTCAAAGAGTTGGAATAAGCCACCCATGTTTTACATATTTAATTTTACTGTGTGTAAAGAATAGCTAATGAGCTGGCCGGCCTGAGATTGGGGATTAGTTGCTGTAGGAATATTTGGACAGTTGCGTTCGGCTTGCGCTTTTTGGGGTGGGGTTAGAGGTATTTTTTGTTTTTTTAGATATATTGTGGATTGGTTTGAGCTTATGGGGTTTGCGAGGTTTTGGGGTTGTGTTTCGGGTTGTGTGTTTCGGGGGAGGTACCTATAGCGGGAGCAGCTTTCTTTGGATAGGTACCGACGCCTGCCGGTTGAAGCCTTATCATCGGTTTGTTACTTAATTGAGGTTTAGAGAATGAATGATAAAACTCGTGTCGCTGCCATCGGAATGTGTGAGCGCGTGCTGCGTGAGGAGTACCAACACTACGCCGAGCACGGCATCTTACGCAGCACCAATCGTTTCATAGAAACTCTGCTGGGTCGGACTCATGAGCTTGCGGGTGCTTACATAGAGCTTGGTGAGGGCTTGGCTGCTGAGCCTAGGGTATTGAAGTCCTTCTTTGAGATATACACCGCAGCAATTCAATCCTGGAGCCCTCAGAAAATAAAGCAGGCTCGTGAAGATAGGGATGAGCTGACTGAACTGAATATGCGGATTGCAAAGGCTTCAGAGACTCTCTCGGAATTGCTGTCGCGCCGGACTGAAGTTAAAGAGAGGTCTGGTTTCACCTGTGATACTTACTATCACATTATGGATGTCGTTGAAGGTGCTTCTGAGGGTAACGGGCTTTTTGGGTCTTGCCTGAAGGAAAAGCTAGCTGGGCTGACCTACCAGTATGATCTCAAATATTGGCCGACCATTGTTAAAGTGGTGGAGCAGATCGGTATTGATGCGGCTAAAGCGATTACTGTGGCTCGTGACTCTAGTACAAGCGCGGCAACTGAAGCGCGTCGCCCAGGGTTGGCTGATTTCCTAAAAGCCTTCGAAGCTGGGCTTGAAAGAAATAGAGTGGGAAATAACGGACTTATCCCCGATGAGTTTTCGCTGACAGATAGTTCAATGGCTTCTTTAGTTAACTGCGGGCTTGAGCTGGAAGTTGAGGACATGGTGGGTGCCGAATTTGTGAAGCGCTTTCGGCAGCGTGAACGTGAACGGGCGAAGGGAGAGGGGCAGGTAGGTGGTTGAGCTTCTGGTTGGGCTGGGCGCTGGGTGAGCTGTCAGGTTGCTGCGGGTGGGGAGGGTTTTCTGAATCGGAAGGGGGCGTTCGCTCACTCCCCATATTGAATCTTTGGGGTGGAGGTCTGGGCTGGGCTGGGTTGGGGGGAGTGGGGGGAGGCGGATGAGCCTTTTAGGATTTATTGGGCGGCAGCAAGCTGGAGGTCTGCTGGTTGGCTCGTCATTTAGGACAGCGTCGACGGTGCACCAAAATCTGGTGACTCTAAACGGCTTTTTGGTGGGGCTTGGGTGAGGATTTGGATGCTGGAGGGAAGGGTTATGATGGCGGTTCTGGGATTGGGGAATTCCCTAGAGGGCCCGGAAACACTGGCTGGAAGGTGGAGCGGGTAGAGGGAATCGAACCCTCACCGATTGCTTGGGAAGCAATAGTTGTACCATTCAACTATACCCGCTTATCTCGTCTCGGCGGTGCACCAAAGTGGCGTGTCCAATAAGAACCCTCAACTAAAGCTTGGGAAGCTTTCGTTTTGCCACTAAACTATACCCGCTCTGAGCGGCTGACTTTTTACCAGATGCCCGGTGCGAGTTAAAGCGCTAATTTCATCCAGCTGCGCTTTGTAGCTGTGCTGCACGCCCAGGATGACCATTCGCCAGTTGATGCTTTCCCTGCATTGACGAATGGTTCCCCCGGCTCTGTCGAGCGCCGGCCTCAGAAGGCGAAGGCATGATGCTGAGTCTGGCTGTAGGCGTGGCGAGCAGGTTCTACGGCGGGTTGCAGGAAACTCGTCAATGCCTTCTTGGAGTCGCGGCAAGCGGCTTTGTGTTCCATGTCCAGAAAATGCCCGGCGGCTTCGATGGTGCTGAAGCTGCAGTTCTGCACGTATTTGGCAAACAGCACCGCGTCATCCGCTGCGGTGTATTCGTCCCAGGCACCGTTCATGAACAGCACGGGTACGTTGATGTTTTTCGCAGCAGTCAGGTAGTTGCTCGGGTCGAGTTCCAGCACCTGGCTGATGTGATAGTGCATCTGATCGTATTCGTGCAGGTCCAGGCTGCTGACATGCCGATAGTTGAAGCGTTTGAACAGCGATGGCAGGTGTTTGCCGATGGTGTTGTTGATCAGGTGGCCCACTTCATAGCGGTTGTGGTCGCCCAGATGTTTCACGCCGCGGTTCAGGTAGTCGCGCATGTGTTCGTTGAGGATCGGCGAGAACGAACTGATGACGGCGCTCTCGATGCGTTTTGGCCGGTGTGACAAGGCGACCATGGCCGCGGCTCCGCCCCATGAAAACGACATGACGTGTTCTGCGTTGAAGTGGTCGATCAGCTCCAGCAGGATATGGCCTTCCATTTCCCGGGTCAGAGGCTTGTCGTGCCGATTGTGTGGCTTGGATTTCCCGGCATAGGGTTGATCGTAAAGCACCACATTGAACTGTGGATAAAGGTTGCGAACTGTCTGGGCAAAGGAAGCAGTGGTGGCCAGTGAGCCGTTCACCATGACGATGGTTTTTTCCGCGGCGTCGGCGCGGTAGAACTCCGTGTAAACCCGAAACTGTCCTTGTATATCAAGCACGGCGATTTCTGGCCTCATATGTATGTCTCCTGACTTACAGATATGCGTATGCGCTGGCGCAAATAAAAAAATGCACGGTTTGGTGACAGGTAGGCATTAGCCTTGAAGGCCCATGTCGATCCTAACGATCTGTTCGACAGGTATTGTTATTGGCGGGCAATTTGTCGTGAGCCCGAGGGCTCGGTACGGCAAAAGGTTTCTTAGAATGCGTTGCTGACTTGCCAGTCACATGTGGACTGACGATTGGATTCAAGCAGGCGATCCGGGAACCCGCAAGTCCCGTTCGTAATTGATTTGGCCATTCCGCCGAGTGGTCGTGACTTTTTCAGATCGACTGAATTTGTTCGCGGCTCAGTGCCCGATAGCTGCCGGGCTCTAGCTCGGGGGCCAGGGCCAGAGGCCCCATGCTTTCTCGATGCAGAACCAATACTTTATTGTCGAAATGACCGAACATCCGTTTTATCTGATGGTAACGGCCTTCCACGATGCTGAGTCTTGCACTGCGAGGTCCGAGCAGGGTCAGAGTGGCAGGTTGGGTGATGATGCTCTCGTAGGCAAAGTAAAAACCCTCGGCGAATTTCGCTATGTACCGTTCGTCGATCAGTTGCTCTGTTTCGACGTAATACACTTTGGGCAGTTTGGTTTGCGGCTGAGTCAGTCGGCGGGACCATTGTCCGTCATTGGTAATAAGCATCAGGCCGGTGGTATTGAAATCCAGTCGACCGGCGATATGCAGTTCATGTTTGTCAGGCTCATCCAGCAAGTCGAGTACGGTGGGATGTTGTGCATCGACGGTTGCACTCACATAACCACGTGGCTTGTGCAGCATGAAATAACGCGCTGCCTTGCCTGCCTGCAATAACTCGCTGTCGAACTCCACACGGCTGAACTCGCGGACTTCATGATGCGGATCGCCAGTCACCTGGCCGTCGACTTTGACTCGCCCGCTGGCCAGCGCCAGACGTACGTGCTGGCGATTGAAACGGGGCAGGTTGCTGAGGAAGCGATCAAGACGCATGACGAGCAGAGGACGATGGACAAGGAGCGCGCATGGTACGCCTATCGCAGCGGTTTGGCCTGCAGGCTGTCTGCGACGCCTGCGCAGCGCGGGCACAGACAGGCCCGATTGCGCAGCTCTGCGGGCAGGGCTTCAAGCACGCCCGGGTCGATGCTTTGCGAAAAGCACCAGCACGCCTGATCGACCGTGCGCGGGTCGGCCAGTGTGCAGGAGTTGCTCATGCCGCACACCGGGCACAGGCTGGAGTCGGGTTCTGTCGCTGTTGTGTTCATGCGGGGATCGGCTTCTCGATACAGACTTGATTGCGACCGTTGAGCTTGGCGCGATAAAGGGCCAGGTCGGCACGGGCGATCAGGCTTTGCAGGGTATCATCGCTTTGCAGTTCGGCCAGCCCGACGCTGACCGTAATCTGCAACGGCATGCCGGAAAAGATATACACATGCTGCTCGGCCAGTTCACGGATCTTTTCGGCAATCCGTTGGGCACCCTTGGTGTCGCTGCCCTTGAGCAGAATGATGAACTCTTCGCCGCCCCAGCGGCAAATGATGTCTGACTGGCGCAGACAGCTTTTGAGGTCATTGGCAAAACCGGCCAGTACTTCATCGCCCGCCAGATGGCCATGAGTGTCGTTGAGCCGCTTGAAACGATCCAGGTCCAGCAACAGTGCGGTCAAGGGGATGGCTTCGCGCTGGGTATCCTTGAGGGTATTGACGGCCAGCAGGTTGAAGCCCCGGCGCGTGGGCAGGCCGGTCAGGCTGTCGAGGGTGGCATGGGCTTCAAGCTTGCGCTGGTAGCTGACGATGATTCGATGCAGGAGCAGCACAATGACCAGCGTCACGATCAGGCAGATGAACAGGTTCAGGTACAGCGAATGGCGAACATCGCTCAGGGCTGCTTCTTCCTGCTTGTCGACGATCAGGTACCACTCGAGTTCAGGGATGAAACGCACATTGAGAAAGTACCCTTCGCCCCGATTGCGGTATTCAAAGGTGCCGCTGTGAGGGTGGGGCAGTTTGTCCTGCAGATCCTTCATGCTGGGCAGGTCTTGCAGTCGTTGACCGATCGTGGCGCCTTGCGGTCCGCCCCCGGCTCCGGTCAGTACGATGCGTCCGAACGCGTCGACAAAGTAGATGTTGCGCTCATAGCGCTGTTGATAACGGTCGATGAGCCGGGTGACGGCATCAACCGTAAGACCTACCCCGGCCACCCCGATAAACCGGTTGTTGTAGTCGAAGACTTTGTAGTTGATGAAAAAGGTCAGGTGGTCTTTGTTGGCCATGTCGGGATCAAAACTGATCTCATAAGGCACGTTCATATCCCGCACCCGGAAATACCAGGCATCGCGCGGCTCCAGGGGGCTGACTTTTTTCAGAATGCCTTTGGCCTGGTAATAGGTATGAGTGGCATCGGAGATGAAGAAGGCGGTGTAAGTACCGTAATGCTCCATGACCTCCTTGAGGTAACGGGTCATTTGTTCGGGATTGCGTTCTCCATCGACCACCCAGTCGCGCATGAAGGTGTCGCGCGACATCATCGAGGAAATGAGAGCGGGCCTTACCAGATCCTTCTGGATTTCCGAATAGACCGTATCCGACGTCAATGGCAACTCAGTGTTGATAATACCTTCGCGAATGGATTCCCGTGATGCGTAATAGCTCAACAACGTGGTTGCCAGAAAACCGCTTCCCATCAAAAGAACCAAGATCATCAATAATGAACGGTGAGAGGTAATTGCAGACTGATGGGGCATGAAAAATCCGCTTTCTTGAATATCCTTGAGAGTTTGCATATTAGATGAATCATGGATTCATTAATAACAGGATATATAAAGCAAGTCTCTGGCCACTTTCAGTCAGGGGCTGTTCATAAGTGACGGGGCCAGATAGGCCGGGCTTCTGCGCAGAAAGGCGTCAATCGCGGAACATCGACAGTGCACCAAAAGAATCCGGTCATAATGAATGCCCTGTGCCGATAATGTCTTGAACAGATCATCCAGCGTGGGGGCGGACATTGCAAAACGGTTACGCACCGTCAATACATCCATCGGCGTGGATGGGAGTTGGCCTTTGAGTGACGAGACATTTGAGTTGCGCACAATATTGGCAATGTCCTGATAGCTTTCATCGGCTACCGTCTGGAACTTGGATAATGTGTAATTCTTCAATCTGCCTTGAATCGATGTGCCTGCCATGAGTTTGTCGGTTATCACCAGAGAGGGTAATGAGGAGGGAGGTATTGCCAGGGTATTGCCCTGGGTATTGGATATGGCGAACGGGCTGACTTTTCTGCTGACGATGCGGTGCAGCTTCGGATCTGCAAGCAGATAACCATGGGGGGCATAAGTGTGTATTTCTGTGCCGTTGGGGATCTGGACTGTTGAACTCCACGGCAGGTGATGGCCGTGGGTACTGACTACCAGCGTTCGGGCCTGGCCTTTGCTGGATGTCCAGAGTAGAAACTTGCGTCCGAGTTTCCATACATGAATGGGCAGGTTGCCATAGACGGGATGGCCTGGCACGGTCCAGAACTTGAGTCTGCTGTCGGTGTGAAAGAACTTCTCCACCCGGGTTTGTCGCGGTTGCATGGAACGTCCGAACAGTGAGACCGGATTGAAAGGGCGCGCTGCAGTGGCACGTTGTGTGCGGACGATACCTTTTACCGGTGTCACGACCTTCTTGAGAGCTCCCAGCAGCCTGGGTGTATGAGGGGGCAGAGTGAACAACCCCAATGACAGGGCCGACAGAATGGCCTGCTTCTTTTCTTCGCGACTACCGCCGGGCTGATTGGCTGCGATGGCATTGAGGGACGTAATACCGATATCCAGGGCCAGCATGGCAATGAATGCTGGCGTCAGCAGCAAGGACATGGGAGCCAGTACCCATTGCAGATGGCTCAGACGCTGGGTCCAGTAGCGCAGTGAAATCTGGGTCGAGGTCACGATCTGCTGTCGGGCTTCCTCCAGGGTGTTCTGTTTCAGCGTCTGGCGCATGAAGGTGAACGGCGAGCCCGGCAGCAGGTTTCGGTGTAGCGAGTGATTCAGTGCCTTACGTGTATCGGGGTTGTATATCACGTCTGTCCAGGGACGCAGTATCGACGCGGGAGGGTCTGGTGCCTGGACGCCGCCCCATAGCCTGAACAGATAGTTCAGGCGTTCCTGATTGCGTCCCGGTACGTAATTCAGCACGGCGGTACGCCACTTTTCGTCCCGGGTGGCTTGTTTGAGGTATGCCTGAAGTGCCTCCTCGTCCCTGAACTCCATGAACGCCTTGGGCAATCCCGCCTGATACAGCACTTTGTGCGGTTTGTAAGGCGTTTCAAGTACCAGCAGGCTGGCGCAATACTGATGTTCGATACCTTCCACGAAGGTGCCCTGCACATCAAAGCCCAGGGTGAGCCATCGGACGCCCGGACCCGTCAATGACTCTACGATGCGGTCGAAGCCGCTGCGCAGCAGGCTGCCCTGTTTGAGGCAGATGATGGCCTGGTTGATGAGCTGGCTCTGAAACGTCTGCTCGATCCTGTCTGCCTGTTGCTCCCAGAACTCATCGAGACGTCGCGACATCAGTTGCAGAAAGTCGATGGCTTTTATCTTTTCTTCGATGGCCTGGGCGCTGACTGCAAGCTCCTTGTCGTCTGACCAGACGCCTTCGCCGGTCGGGTCCAGATAAACCACCGTGCGACCGCCATGGTCGATATAACCTGCCGGGTACTGCACCCGATAATTGTTCATCAGGGCTTCGCTGAGGCTGACGGGTTTCTCGTCGGGCACATGTACATGAACGATGGGGCGCATGATGCTGCCCAGCGGAGTTGTCGAATGCCCGCGGCGATAGGCAATGAATACATGGTCAGGATTCAGCGCCGCCCCATGCAGAGTGCGAATGGCTTCACCCATGAGCTGTGCCGAGATTTTCAGTGGCGCTGGGATTTGCCCGAGAACCGGTGCCTGTGTCTGCCAGAGGTCCACCGCACCCGCGAGGGTCAGGCCGCGGGCAATGGGCTTGAGCAGGTCGATATCGTGGAGCTCGTCCACGTTTTCCAGCAGATCGAGTGCGAATCTTTTCTGTGCATCTGTCAGGCAGGTGAATGCATCACCCTGAATCACCACCGACTTGATGGCGAGTGGCGCGTTTTCACTGGCGATATGCTGGTTCAGCCAGAGTCGGTGCTGTACGGAGGCATTAAGGGTGTCGAGCAGCTTCTGGGTGATCTGACCTGGATCGTCGCTGATGTATTCGCTGATGGCGGCTCCATGGCCCAGCAGATGAATGAAGCAATGCGAGGTGTTCAACGACCGGACCTGAAAGATACCGGGCACGGGTTGGCCGTTGATGGTGAGCATGTGGATCTGCGAGCCCTCTCCACGTGTGCTCTGTTCCAGTGAACGGCTGTCGGTGGGGAAGTCCTTGAATCCCAGTGCATTCAGGGTCAGGTAATAGCAGTCGCGGCTGATCCTTTTTCGGGCGAACTTTTGGGCCAGAGCATCGAGAAAGGACAGTCTCGCCAATGATCGGTAGGTGGCTTCATGCTTGCTCCAGAAGCTATTGACTCTGCTGGTGTAGTCATCGATCCACGGGGCATTGATGATCAAGCCAAATAGCGTCCTTGAGCTCAGTGAGGGTGTATCGGGATCCACCAGAGCCTCGGTTATCGTGCAGCTCAACAGGTCCGACAGACGGGCTGCATCGCCAGCGATCAGAGCCAGTTCGGTCAGCGGAAGTCTGGCGCTGTAACGCTCGCGTCCGCGCTCATCGACCGAAGGCCGGGTTTCGGTCGTGAAGGTGATGTGCAGGTTGTCGGGATTCAGTTGCTTGCCGGTCTTTTGCAGCAGCAGGTTTTTCAATTGTTCGTGGATATACATCCGTCGTGGAGGCGGGCAGTCCATGTCCAGTTGCAGGGTTTTCAACAGCAGCACGGAGTCGGCAATCAGCTTGAAGCCCGGACTTTTCCTCAACCTTTTCAGGCGGCGTATGTCTTGTTGGTCCGGCTCGACCGAGGGTGTCGGTGGCGCGACGGGGGCATGCGGCGTGGTTTCGTGGGGCGAGTAATACAGCGGCCCAAGGGAAAACGCCCCCGAGCCATTGAGACTGTCTTTTCGTTCCGAGTCAGGCCCTGGCAACAGGTTGAAGTCGGGGTGTTCCAGACCGGAGGTAATAGAGGGGGATTTCCAGAGATCATCCATGACAGTGACATAGTTAACGAAGTGAATGGTCGCTGACTATGTCACTGCCAATGCTGCGCAATTGCCTATCTATTTATGGATTCATCGCTGCTGCAGATAGGCATGCCAGCCGCCCAGATGGCTGATATCGGTCGCGCCTTCGAGGCCGTAAGGTTCGCAGATGAACCCGCTTTCCCAACGACCATCGGCCAGTTGCACCTTGCCCAGCCCCAGCGGTGCGGGAATGCCGGTCAGGAACGATCCCAGTTCACGACTTGGCAGCTCCCAGACTTCCACTTCTATCGCCACGCCATTTTCTGCGACACGCAGCATGCCCGGACGAAACGGTGGACCACCCGCCAGGGCGTACAACTGATAGTCGGGCGAGCTTTGCGTCAACTCCAGCAAGCGTGCGCCGCGCTGTTTGAGCTGCCAGTTCAGGGCCAGACCGTCCAGATGGGCACCACACACCACCAGACGGCTCATGTCATTGCGCGCGACTGACTGGGGGGCAGACCGATCGGGAGTGCGGCCACTGATCAGCGGCAATGCGGTCTGGCGCTGCAAGGCATCGGCCATGCTCAGCAGGTATTGATCGGTAAAGGCCCGGCCAAACAGCGTCACGCCCCACGGCAGGCCGTTGTTCATGAAGCCACTGGGCACTGCAACGGCCGCGTAATCCAGCAGGTTGACGAAGTTGGTGTAGTAACCCAGTTCCGAGTTGCGCAGCACTGGCTCGGCTTCGAGCTCTGCCGAGGTGACCGGGCGACCGATGCTGGGCGTGACGACGAAGTCCAGCCCTTCGAGCGTCTTGTCGCAGATGGCCTTGAGTGTCTGCAGGCGATATTGCGCCCTGAACGTATCGACCCCGGTCACTGCCGGTGCCTTGGCCAGTACGGCACGGATAACCGGCAGAACGGCTTCGGGATTTTCCTGCATCAATTGCCCGGCCACGCTGTAGCGCTCGGCAACCCAGGGGCCTTCATACAGCAGTCGCGCAGCCTCAAGGAACGGCGACAGATCCAGTGTCACGGCTTCACCGCCGATTGCCGTGAGATGGGCCAGCGCTGCTTCAAACAGTTGCGGGCCTTCGGTGCAACCGAAGAACTCCAGGTCTTCGGCACGCGGGACACCGAAGCGGAAAGTGCGGGGAGCGCCGAACGCCGAAGCGTCGTTCCACAGCGGGTTGCTGCGGCTGTATTCATCGCGCGGGTCCGGCCTGGCTACCAGCCCCAGCAACTGGCTGGCTTCCCGCGCCGTGGCGGTGAAGGTGGTGACGCAATCCAGCGTTCGGCAGGCCGGTACCACACCCGCTGTGGAAATCAGGCCTTTGCTGGCTTTCATGCCGACCAGATTGTTCAGCGCAGCGGGTACCCGGCCCGAGCCTGCGGTGTCGGTGCCCAGCGAGAAGCTGCTGACACCCAATGCCACGGCCAGCGACGAGCCGGAACTCGACCCGCCTGACGGATAGTCCTTGAGCACGCTGTTGGGGCATGCGCCATAAGGCGAGCGACTGCCGTTCAGGCCGGTGGCGAACTGATCGAGGTTGGTCTTGCCCATGGGCACTGCGCCCAGCGCGATCAGTTGCTCGACAATGGTCGCCGAACGCTGTGGTACATAAGCGTAAGCCGGGCAGGCTGCGGTGGTGGGGATGCCCGCCAGGTCGATATTGTCCTTGATCGAAAAGGGTATGCCGTACAGCGGCAGGTCGTTGATTGCGCTTTTTTCCAGTGCGGCTAGGTAAGGCTCGAGTTCAGTCGGGCTGAGCAAGTGAATGAACAGATGAAAGTCAGGATTCAGCGCGGCGGCTTTTTCCTGCAGCGCCAGGATCAGTTGGCGAGGTGTCAGGCTGCCGGACTGGTAAGCGGCACGCAGGGTATCGAGTTGCAGGTCGCCTGGGAGTACGTTGTGGTTCATGGCAAATTCCGTCGAAAGAGTTGAATGCACAGGTTTTCAGTCCGTTTCCAGAACGACCACACGCTGCCCGGCGCGCACCGCCGAGCCGGGCTGTACCCGTACATCGCGAACGATGCCGTCTACGGGAGCCAGCAGCGGGATTTCCATTTTCATGGACTCCAGAATCACCAGCACATCGCCTGCTGCAACCCGCTCCCCCGGCTGGACCTGCACTTGCCAGAGGTTGCCGGCAATATGACTGTCGATCCCTTGCTGGCCTGCTTCGAGGGCCGGCTCGTCAGTGAGCGGCGCAGCACTTTCCTCACTCTCGAAGTTGGCTTGCCCGCTGGCGATCCAGCGTTCGCGCTCGGCCTGGAATGCGGTTTGCTGCTGGCTGCGGAAGGCGGCGATGCCTTCGGCTTCACGATTCAGAAAAGCCTGGTAGTCGGCCAGGTTCAGGGTGCTGTGTTCGACCTCCAGCGGATAGCGGCCCAGCGGGAAGTCGCGGCGGATACGCAGCAACTCGTCGGCACTCACCGGATAGAAGCGGATCTGGTCGAAGAAACGCAGCAGCCAGGGTTTGCCGTCAAAGGCGGCGACTTCGCGATAGCGGTTCCACATCTGCAGCGTGCGGCCCACGAACTGATAGCCGCCGGGGCCTTCCATGCCGTACACACACATGTAGGCACCGCCGATACCCACCGAGTTTTCGGCGGTCCAGGTACGGGCGGGGTTGTATTTGGTGGTGACCAGGCGGTGGCGCGGGTCCAGTGGTGTGGCCACTGGCGCGCCGAGGTAGACATCGCCCAGGCCCATGACCAGATAGCTGGCGTCGAATACGGTGCGTTGCACCTCGTCCAGATTGGGCAGGTCGTTGATACGCCGGATGAACTCCAGGTTGCTCGGACACCAGGGCGCATCCTTGCGCACTGTGGTCATGTATTTCTCGATTGCCAGCTGGCAGGCAGGATCGTCCCAGGACAGGGGCAGATGCACGATGCGTGACGGGACTTGCAGATCCCCGGCCGCACAGACCGCATCCCATTCACCGGCGACGATATCCAGCAATTGCCCCAGCGGCAGTTGCTCGGGCTGGTAATGCACCTGCAGAGAGCGAATGCCCGGCGTCAGGTCGATCACCCCCGGCAATGCCTTGCCTTCCAGTGCCTGCATCAAGGCATGTCCGCGGAAGCGCAGCACCAGATCCAGTTCGGGCGCACCGATTTCCAGCAGCACATGGGTATCGCCCGATAGCCGTGCAACCAGACGCTTGTCGTCCTGGCCGATGTCCAGCACGACAGGTGATGCCAGCGAGACGGAACATGCGTCATTGTAGGAGCGCGACCTCTCACAGATGAGGGCGCGGGCCATTTCCAGGCTGACCGGGCTGAAGCGCACTTTATCTCCGGCCTTGAGTTGCCCCAGTTGCCACAGATCCGCTTCGATGATGGTCACCGGACAGACGAATCCGCCGAGGCTCGGGCCGTCCGGACCGAGGATGACCGGCATGTCGCCGGTGAAATCCACGGCACCGATGGCGTAGGGATTGTCATGGATATTGGACGGGTGCAAACCCGCTTCGCCACCATCGGCACGCACCCACTCAGGCTTTGGTCCGATCAGGCGCACGCCGGTGCGGCTGGAGTTGAAATGCACTTCCCAGTCAGTGGCAAAGAAGGTGTCGATGTAACCCTCGGTGAAATATTCCGGCGCACCATGCGGCCCGTAGATCACGCGAATCCGACGCACATCTGCCAGGGGCTCGATCTGCTCATCCGGCACACGCTGACCGGCGCTGCGATCGGCAAGAGCTGCAATATGCAGCACATCCCCGGCACGCAATGCCCGTCCGCCATGTCCGCCGAACTGGCCGAGAGTGAAGGTGCTTTTGCTGCCCAGATAGTCCGGCACATCCAGCCCGCCGCGCACGCACAGGTAACTGCGTGCCCCGGCACCGGCAATGGTGCCCAGTGCGAAAGTCGAGCCGGCCGGCACCAGCAGCGCGGTATTCATGGGCTGTGCCTCACCGTTCAGAGTGAGCGGAATCTGCGCGCCCGTGACAGCCACTACCGCATCGGTATTGAAGCGCAGCAGTGGCCCGCTCATGGTGATTTCCAGGGCCGCGCAGCCTTCGGCATTACCCAGCAGGCGGTTGCCCTGGCGCAAGGCGCGGCTGTCCATCGGCCCTGAGGGTGGCACACCGACGGCCCAGTAACCGAGGCGGCCCGGATAATCCTGCACAGTGGTCTGGGTGCCGCCACTGAGTACTTCAAAGGTGTCGGCCTGGTAGATCAGGCCTTCCAGGCAGCGGGTCCAGGGCTGGCCGCTGGCAAAAGGCGTATCGACGATGATCTGCCGCAGGTAATCGCGGTTGGTTTCCACGCCATACAGGCGTGTGTCGTGCAGAGCGTTGGCCAATCCATCGCTGGCCTGCTGGCGATCCGGTGCCCAACTGATGAACTTGGCAATCATCGGATCGAAAAACGGCGGGATCTCGCACCCGGCTTCGACCCAGGTGTCGATGCGCAGGTTTTTGCCGTCGGCAGCCGGAAAGTCCACGGCGGTGAGCAGGCCGGGGCAGGGCTGGAAGTCGCGCCCCGGATCCTCTGCATACAGACGCGCCTGAATGGCATGGCCGCTCGGTCGCAGGGTAGCCTGCAACTGGCTGAGCGGTGGCAGATCCCCGGCTGCCAGTTGCACCATCCACTCGACCAGATCGACACCCCATACCTGTTCGGTGACGCCGTGTTCGACCTGCAGGCGGGTATTCACTTCCAGGAAGTAGAAGCGCTGATCTTCGCTGTCGAAGACAAACTCCACAGTACCCGCGCTGCGATAGCTGACGGCTTTGGCCAGTTTGATGGCGGCTTCGCAGAGTTCTTCGGCCATGCCATCGGGCAGATTGGGAGCCGGGGTTTCTTCCAGGACTTTCTGATTGCGGCGTTGCACCGAGCAGTCGCGTACGCCAAGGGCCAGCACTTCGCCCTGGCCATCACCGAAAACCTGCACTTCAAGGTGGCGAGCGCGCTGGATGTATTTTTCGATGAACACCCCGGCGTCGCTGAAGTTGTTCTGCCCCAGGCGTTTTACCGCTTCAAAGGAGTCGGCCAGTTCTTCGGCGTCAAGGCATACCCGCATGCCGATTCCACCGCCGCCTGCGGTGCTCTTGAGCATCACCGGATAACCGATGTCGCGTGCCGCCGTGAGGGCCGACTCAAGGCTGTCGAGCAGTTCGGTGCCTTCGAGCATCGGCACGCCATGCTCTCTGGCCAGTGCGCGAGCGGTGTGCTTGAGACCGAAAACACGCAGTTGCTCGGGCGTCGGGCCGACGAAGGCGATACCGGCGTCTTCGCAGGCCTGGGCGAACGCCGCGTTTTCCGAAAGAAAGCCGTAGCCGGGATGAATCGCTTTGGCGCCACTGTTTCTGGCAATGGCGAGAATCTTGTCTACCGCCAGATAAGTACCCGAAGCTCCGCCTTCGCCCAGGCTGTGGGCTTCATCGGCCTGCATCAGGTGCAGGCTGGCAGCATCGGCTTCGGAGTAGACCGCAACGCCCTTGACCTTCAAGGTGCGCAGGGTTCGCAGGATGCGGCAGGCAATGGCACCGCGGTTGGCGATCAGCAGTTTGTCGAACATGGCATAAACCCCGGAAACCCAGATTCGCTCGGTTTCTTGATGGGAAGCGGGCCGTCCCGCTATGGGTCGTTGCGCACAACGGTCGTCCGTTGTGGAGGGCTCGTTTTCTGAATCAGTCGCGAATCAGCAGGCGAGCCGGAGTCGGGTTGTAACCGTTGCAGGGGTTGTTCAGTTGCGGGCAGTTGGAGATCAGCACGATCACATCCATCTCGGCCCGCAGCTCGACATACTTGCCGGGTGCCGAAATGCCGTCCTCGAATGTCAGGCCACCTTCGGCGGTCACCGGTACATTCATGAAAAAGTTGATGTTCGGGCCGATATCGCCCTTGCCCAGACGCCCGTCATGGGCGCAGGCACGCAGGTAGTTGTCACGGCAACTGTGCATGTGGAGTTTTTCCAGGGCATAGCGCACGGTGTTGCTTTCCTGGGCGCAGGCACCGCCGAGGGTGTCATGGCGTCCGCAGGTATCGTCGACGATGGTCAGCATCGGCTGGCCGAGGTTGGAATACAGCACGCTGCCGGTGGTCAGGTACACGCTGTTCTGGCGGCGCAGAGTGCGTTGCACGTCATAACGCTCGCGTGGGTTGGCCAGGCTGTAGAACAGGGTATCGACGGCCTGGTTGCCTTCCAGATCGAGGATGCGGACGGTCTGACCGGCCTTGACCTCGGCCAGGAACGGTTCGCCAGCGGGAATGGTGGCGTCGCAGCAATGTTGAGTCGAATGCATGGCAGGGCCTCCTCAGGCGAACAGACGATCAGTGTTGATGAAGCCGCGCTGGTTTTCTGGACGCGACATGCGGCAGTGCTCGGCCACGCTGGCGTCGGCTTTAATCCAGCTCAGCTTCAGGGGTTGCGGGGCGTATTTGGGGTTGGGGTCCATCGGATGTTGCAGGGCGGTGAGGACCACCAGGGTGTCCATCGGCGCATACAGTTCGATGTAGTCACCGGCTTTTGAGTTTTCGGGCACGAAATGCAGGCCGCCGGTTTCGTCCACATTGACCCGGCTGAAGAGGTTCAGGGTCATCAGCAGGTCAGACAGCCCCAGACCCCATTTGCCCAGTTCCACCAGCAGGTTGTCGACACCGTTGCGGAAGAAACCATTGCGCAGTTCCTGATAGCGACCCTGGCCATATTTTTCTTCGACTTCCGCTGCGTTGAGCACGCCGCCGATGCTGTCGCTCCAGCCGCAAGTGTCGGCAGTGATCGCCGCCAGCACGCGGCCCATGTCCGAGTACAGGCAGTGGCCGCTGGTGAGTTTGGCGGTGTGTTGGCACTTGAGGCTGTCGGGCAGGTTCAGGCGCTCGGTCTTTTCATGGGCATTGAGCAGCGTCAGGCTGACATTGGCGTTGCCGTTGAGGTCGGTCAGGCGCAGCAGCTCACCACGCTTGAGCACGAATGAGCGATGAGCGCCGCCGGGCAGCAGCTCTTCGGCGAACACGGGAAACAGGGTGGTTGAGTCAGTCATGAGTCGGTCTCCTTTCAAGCCGGTAGCAGCGAGTCGAGGGCCGCGCGGGCAGCACGGCGGTCGCTGTTCAAGGGGATGTCGTAAGTGATGCGTGCGCCATAGGCACCGGGGGCGTGCGGGTCGTGGCGCACCTTGTCGAACACCATCAGCCGGGTGCCGAGGTTGAAGCCTTCGGACAGGTCGTGGGTGACCATGAACACGGTCAGCCTGGTTTCCTGCCACAGCTCCAGCAGCAGGTTGTGCATGTCCTTGCGAATGCCGGGGTCCAGCGCGCCGAACGGTTCGTCCAGCAACAGGACGCGAGGCTTCATGATCAACGCCTGAGCGATGGCCAGCCGTTGCTGCATGCCACCGGACAGTTGGGTCGGGTATTTGTCCAGCGCATGGCCCAGCCCGACTTTGTGCAGCAGCACAGCCGCCTGTTCCCGCGCATCGCGCCTGGCCTGACCGAACAGGCGTCCAAGCCAAGGTGCATTCGGCAGTTCCAGACCCAGCGCCACGTTATCCAGCACGCTCAGGTGCGGGAACACCGAGTAGCGCTGGAAGACCACGCCACGGCTTGGATCAGGCTCGTTGGCCAGAGTCTGGCCGTCCAGGGTGATGGCGCCACGGCTGGGGATTTCCTGGCCCAGCAGCAGGCGCAGGAAAGTGGATTTGCCACAACCCGAGGCACCGACCAGCGTGCAGAACTCACCCTCGGCCACTTCCAGATTCAAACCTTCGAGCACCACCTGATCGCCGTACTGCTGCCAGACATTGCGCACACTGATAAAGCTCATCCTCGTGCTCCTTCATACCAGGGGAATGCACGACGGGTCAGGGCCTTCAGACCCCAGTCCATCAACCAGGCGAGCAGGGTGATCCAGATCACGTAAGGCAGGATCACGTCCATGGCCAGATAGCGGCGTACCAGAAAGATCCGGTAACCCAGTCCGTCAGTGGAGGCGATTGCTTCGGCTGCGATCAGAAACAGCCACGCCGAACCCAGTACCAGCCGCAGGGCGATCAACAGGCGTGGCAGCAGTTGCGGCAGGATCACCCGCAGGATCAAGGTCCAGGTCGAGGCACCGAGGGTTTGCGCCTTGATCAGCAGTTCCACCGGGATTTCCCGGGCGCGCTGTTCCAGATCCCGGGCCAGAATCGGCGTGATGCCGATGACGATCAGCATCACTTTGGACAGCTCGCCCAGCCCGAAAACGATGAACAGAATCGGCAGGATTGCCAGTGGCGGGACCATCGACAGCACTGTCAGCAGCGGTGAAAGCGGTGCGCCGAACATCGGCAGGATGCCCGACGCAATGCCCAGGCACAGGCCCAGCAAGGCGCTGATCCCCAGGCCGATGGCCAGTCGTTGCAGGCTGGAGCCGGTGTCCTGCCACAGCAGATAGCTGCCGGTGCGTGTGTCCTCGGTGAATGCCATGCGCTTGACCGCATCGGCCATCTGCACCGCGCTGGGCAGCAGTTTGTCGTTGGGGTTTTCCATCAGCCGTGTCGCCGAGCCCGTGAAGTAGGCGAACAGCAGCAGGGCGAATGGCAGGATCACCAGAATCAGGCGACCGGCCCGATCCGGGTGGCGATTTATCAAGCGCATGGCAATGACCTTTGGACTGGGTGCGGTTTACAGCTTGTTGTCGACGGCCATCTGCACGTAGCTGGGGTCGAAGTGCAGCTTGAGGTTGGCCTTGTCGCCTTCGGTCACGCCCTTGGCGAATGACATGCCCACGGCACTCGAGTCCCTGGCGCCTTCGCCGAGCAGTCCGTGTTCGAAGGAGAAACTGGCGACCTTGCGCATGGTGTCCGGCAGTTGTGCGCTGGTCACGAATGCCAGGGCTTCCTGCGGTGTGGCGAACAGACGGGTGGTGTCGAGCTGCGACTGGAAGCCCGCCAGATCGGTGCCCGATGCCTTGGCCATGTGCTCCAGTGCCGCCTTGCTGGCCGCCGACTTGGCGTTCATCAGGGCTACCACTTCAAACCATGCGCCGGTCAGGGCTTTGCCCAGTGCCGGGTTGTCTTTGAGGGTCTGGGTGTTGACCACCATCATGTCCATGATTTCGCCAGGGATCTTGCTCGAATCGAACACCTGGGTCACACCGGGCTTGCTCTTGATCTCCGAGAGCATCGGGTTCCAGGTGGTGACGGCCTTGACTTCATCGGTATTGAAGGCCGCCGAGATGTCGGCGTCCGAGGTGTTCACTACCTTGAGGTCTTTTTCGGTGAGGTCCGCGCTGTCCAGTGCACGGGCCAGCAGGTAGTGGGAAACCGACAGCTCGACCAGGTTGACGTCCATGCCCTTGAGGTCGGCGACTTTCTTGCCTTCACCTTTGATGACGATGCCGTCGTTACCGTTGGAGAAGTCGCTGACGATCAGTGCGGTACTTTCAACGCCACCGGCAGCCGGGATGGTCAGGGCGTCCATGTTGGTCATGGTGCAACCGTCGAACTGGCCTGCGGTGTACTGATTGATCGATTCGACATAGTCGTTGAGCTGGGTGACATCGATCTTGATGCCGTACTTCTTCGCCCACTTGTCGACGATTCCCTGGGTGCTGGCGTATTCCCACGGCATCCAGCCTGCGTAGATGGTCCAGCAGACGTTGAAGTGATCTTTGGGGGCGGCTTGTGCCGAGAGGCTCAATGCAGCGATGAGGCCTGCTGCGAGCAGACCGGACAGGCGGGACTTTGGCTTGTGCATGCTGAATAAACCTCCAGTAGTGAAAGGGGCGGCCAGGAGTCGATCGACACCACTGGTGTCCTGTCTCCCGGGCTTTTATCCCGCCGTGTAACCTCTACTGGAGGTCGCCGACTCTCGGACCAGCCACTTGCCTGTCGGCAAGCCGGAACCCTAGTCGGCTATTGCAAATTGTGGTGCCGCGAAGCTGTGTTGACTCCTGCACATCAATCGTTAAGCGAGAGTTGTGCCAACTCGCTGCAAGCCTTGTTTCTCCATGGGTGGCGGAAAAAGGGGAGGGGGTTTCTGCTCGGGATTGCCTTGTGCTGGTGCAGGTTTGCACCGTGATGAGGCAGTCGGGGTTGAAATGTTTTGTAGCATCTTTGTAGTGAAGGGCTACAGCCCCGACAGGCCTTGTTTATCAAAGGCTTGCGAGCCATTTTGCCATTATTGAAAGGGACGGGTGGCCCGGGAAAACCCGCACTAGATGGCCTTTTTGCGGTCTGATTACTCGTCTGCTGACCCAATGTGCAGACGCCGACCAGCGTCGCTGGTTGTGCCCAACCGCGGTCCAAGGAGGCCGCCATGTATCGAAGACCCTTGCTTATCGCTTTTCTGGCCCTGTTCATGACAGGTTGCTATGCAGGTCCTGGTTACTACGAATCCGAGGTGTACACACAACCGACGACTGTCGTCGCTGGAGGGTATGCTTATGACAACGGTTACCGCTCTTCCTATTACCAGGAGCGGCGCATTTATGTAGCGCCTCAACCACGCTATTACTACAGCCAGCCACCCCGTTATTACGCACCACCGCCGCCACCGCGCTATTACGGTCCGCCACCGCAACCGCGCTACTACAACCCCGGTCGTCCACCGGGCAATGCATGGCGCGATAACCGCTTCCGTGGCAACGACGGTTATCGGAACAATTACCGCCATGACTATCGCAATGACTACCGAGGCGGCGGTCGGTCATGGGATCGCGGCCGGGGTGATGGCCGTTATTGATAGCTGATCCACGTCGTGTGGGAGCGGATGAGTCCGCTCCTGCCTGGCGATACCTTTATGAGGCTATGACAAATCCGCCAGCGGATGCCTTCCTTCCCAGGCCTTGGCAAAGTGAGCCTCGATCACCGCTCTCGGTATCCTGGTCACATCCTGCCAGTGCCAATGGGGCGTGTGGTCCTTGTCGATCAGCCGCGCCCGCACACCTTCGTTGAACTCCGGATGGCGACAGCAGTTGAGGCTCATGGCGTATTCCATCTGGAATACCTGAGCCAGTGACAGATGCCGCGCCCGGATGATCTGCTCCCAGACCAGATGAGCAGTCAACGGACAGCCTTCCAGCAGGTTCTTCGCGCAACGAGCCAGCAGCGGGTCGTCCTGATGTTGCAACTGACCGATGGCATTCCAGGCACTGTGCAGATTCCCGACATCCAGCAACTCATCGATCTGTTGCCTGCGCGGCAGCCACTGGGCGGCTGGCAAGCGGGGGATGGCTTCGTGTTGCAGGGCCTTGAGCAGGCTGTTGAGTTGTACGTCGATCTGTTCCTGCCAGTTCAGTTGCAGCAGGCTTTCGATCAGTTCGTCTTGCTGTTCGTCGAGCAGGAAACGGTCGGCCAGGTCCAGATCCAGCGCGTCACGGCCATTGATGTGGGCACCGGTCAGTCCCAGGAACAGCCCCAGTTTCCCTGGCAGGCGAGACAGAAACCAGCTGGCACCGACATCCGGATACAGACCGATGCTGATTTCGGGCATTGCCAGGCGGCTGCTTGGGGTGACGATGCGAATGCTGGCACCCTGGAGTAACCCCATGCCGCCTCCCAGCACATAGCCGTGGCCCCAGCAGATCAAGGGTTTGGGGTAGGTGTGCAGGCTGTAATCCAGGCGATATTCCGCAGCAAAGAAGCTGGCAGCCAGAGGTGGCACAGTTCCCGGAGCTTCGCGACAGGCCTCGGCCAGCGAACGGACCTCGCCGCCAGCACAAAAGGCTTTCGGCCCCTTGCCGCGCAGCAGTACGCACACGATCTGCGGGTCGTCCGCCCAGACTGCGAGCTTGTCCTGAAGAGCTAGAATCATCGGCAACGACAAGGCATTGAGCGATTTTTCGGCATCCAGGCTGGCGATGCCTATCCGGGCGCCATCCTGTCCGTGAAGCTCTTCAAATTGCAGATTCATCATGACCTCTCATAGGCAGTTGCAAACGACGTTCTGCCCTCCAGTGTAGGAAAGTGCTGGTTTACTGCTGTGCATTTGACATTGGCAGCCAGCTTTCCTAGTGTCGCGCAGTGTTTTTACCGGGTACGACCATGACAAGCGACGACCGCATCAAACTTGAGCCCAGCTGGAAGCAGGCGCTGCGCGAAGAGTTCGACAAACCTTACATGTCGCAACTGCGTGAGTTCCTGCGCCAGGAGCATGCTCAAGGCAAGGAAATCTATCCGCCAGGGCCGCTGATCTTCAATGCGCTCAACTCTACTCCGCTGGACAAGGTAAAAGTGGTGATTCTTGGCCAGGACCCGTATCACGGCCCCGGCCAGGCGCATGGTCTGTGCTTTTCGGTGCAGCCCGGCGTGCCTGCGCCACCTTCGCTGGTGAACATCTTCAAGGAATTGAAGCGCGACCTGAACATCGACATTCCCAACCACGGCTGCCTGCAATCCTGGGCCGATCAGGGCGTATTGATGCTCAACACTACCCTGACCGTACAACGGGCCAATGCGGCGTCTCATGCCGGCAAAGGCTGGCAGCATTTCACCGACAAGGTCATCGAAGTCGTCAGTGCCCACCAGCCGCATCTGGTCTTCCTGCTGTGGGGCTCACATGCCCAGAGCAAGCAGAAGCTGGTGGATGCCACCAAGCATCTGGTGCTGACCTCGGTCCATCCTTCACCGTTGTCGGCCTACAGAGGTTTTCTGGGCAATGGCCATTTCAGCCGCACCAACAAGTATCTTGAGCAGAACGGGCTGGAGCCGATTGATTGGCGGCTTTAGGGGGGGAGCTTTAAGCCTCAAGCCTCAAGCTGCAAGCTTCAAGTCAAAAGCTTGCAGCTTGCAGCTTGCAGCTTGCAGCTTGCAGCTTGCAGCTTGCAGCTTGCAGCTCCTATCTCCTGTCCCACCGCCTGTACAACGGTTCTGCCAGAAACAGCACGAACAGCAGGCGCATGACTTGCATTGCCGTCACCAGCGGAACCGATAGCTGAAGCACTTCCGCTGTCAGGCTCATTTCGGCGATGCCGCCGGGCATCATGCCCAGGGTCAGGGAGCGCAGGTCCAGGTGGGTGAGGGTGCTCAGTCCGAGGGCGGCGAGCGCTGCGATCAGCATGGTCAGTGCGGTGCCCACCAGCGTACGTCCCAGAAAGGACGGTGCCCGCCGGAAGAATTCACGATTGAAATGACAGCCCAGGCCACTGCCGATCAGCAGTTGACCGAGCTGGCTGGCCCCGTTGGGCAGCCCGATTTTCAAATCCCAGGCGACACTGACCACCGAACTGAGCAGCAAGGGGCCGAACAGCCAGGGATTGGGTTGTTTGAGGCGTTGCCAGAGCAAGGCCAATAAAGCGCCAGCAGGCAGCAGAAACAGCAGCCACCGCCAGTCAACGGTTGTGGAATGCAGGGTTGGAGTGCCGTCCCCCAGCAGGTATTTGAAGATCGCCGGTACGCATAGCACCACGGCCAGCACCCGCAGACTTTGAGCTGCGGCCACACTGCTGAGGGTAGCGCCATTGCGTGCGCCCAGATTGACCATCTCCCCCGAACCACCCGGCATGCTCGAAAAAAACGCCGTAGGACGATCCTCCCCGGTGCGCAGCATCAGCCAGACGCCGACCACGCTGGAAAGACTGGTGACCAGTGCACCCACGACAATCAGGCCGAAGTGTGCCAGTACTTGCTCGATGACCGCAGGGGTGAAGTGCAGACCGATCCCGATGCCGATGATCAGTTGACCGAATTTGCGGCCGCCGGGAATCTGCGTCAGTTGCCAGGGTGTCAGGCAGCGAACCAGGATGATCGCCAGCAGCGAGCCGACCATCCATGGCAAAGGCCAGCCGACCTGGCTGGCGAGGTATCCGCCAAGCAGGCCGACCAGCGGGGTGCCCCACCAGCTGCGAAAGGACCGATCAGACATCGGCCAGTGCGCGAGACTGCCTGGAGCGCTTGCGCCAGATCCGGTACAGCGGGAACAGCAGCATGAAAACCGTCAGGATCCAGACACCGATGCTGATCGGGCTGGCCCACAGGATTTCCAGCGCGCCATTGGAAATCGACAGTGCACGGCGCAGGTTCTGTTCCATCAGACCGCCCAGAATGAAGCCCAGCAGGATCGGCGACAGCGGGAAATCCAGCTTGCGCAGGATGTAGCCGAAGATACCGATACCCACCATCAGGAACAGGTCGAAGGTCGTGGCATGCACGGCATAGACGCCAATCGCGGTGATGATCGCGATCACCGGCACCAGCGCCCAGTTCGGCACGGCAAGGATGCGGGTAAAGATGCGGATCATCGGGATGTTGAGGATCACCAGCATGATGTTGGCGATGAACAACGAGGCGATCAGGCCCCAGACAATGTCCGGTTGCTGCTGGAACAGCATCGGGCCGGGCGTAATGTTGTACAGCGACAGGGCACCGATCATCACCGCCGTGGTTCCGGAACCCGGAACACCCAGGGTCAGCATCGGTACCAGCGCACCACAGGCCGTTGCGCCGATGGCGGTTTCCGGTGCCGCGAGGCCGCGCATGTCGCCCTGGCCGAACTTGCCGCTCGGGCCGGCAATGCGTTTTTCGGTCATGTAGGCCACGGCGCTGGCCAGTGTTGCACCGGCACCGGGCAAGACGCCCAGACCGAAACCGAGCAGGCCGCAACGAATGTTCACGATGAACACCGCCGAAGCTTCCTTGAGGTTGAACAGCATGCGCCCGGTGGCTTTCACGGCTTCCTGGCCGCGATGGGTTTTTTCCAGCAACAACAGAATCTCGCTGATGGAAAACAGGCCCAGCACCAGCACCACGAACTGAATGCCGTCCGTCAGATGAATGTTGTCACCGGTGAAACGGTACACGCCGCTGTTGGCATCGATACCGACCGCCGACAGGAACAGGCCGATCAGGGCGGCGATAAAGGTCTTGAGTGGTCGATCACCGGCCATGCCGCCGAGGCAGACAATCGCAAAGACCATCAGCACGAAATACTCCGCCGGTCCGAAGGCTATCGCCCATTTGGCCAGCATCGGTGCAAACAGCACCATGCCGCAGGTGGCGATGAATGCCCCGATGAAGGAACTCCAGGCCGACAGCGACAAGGCGACACCCGCCAGTCCCTTGCGGGCCATGGGGTAACCGTCCAGTGTGGTCATTACGGTCGAGGCTTCGCCGGGGATGTTCAGCAGGATCGAACTGATACGACCGCCATATTCACAACCCAGATAAACCGCAGCCAGCAGAATCAGTGCCGATTCGGGTGGCAGGCCAAGGGCGAAGGCGATGGGAATCAGCAGCGCGACACCGTTGATCGGACCAAGGCCCGGCAGCAGGCCGACGACGGTGCCGATCAAGGTGCCTGAAAGTGCCGTGACCAGATTGTAAGGCGTGAGGGCGACACCGAATCCCTGGCCCAGATAGCTGAAAGTATCCATATCAATTCTCCAGAACGCTGAGCAGGCCCAGGGGCAAGGGGACGTCCATGGCTTTATCGAACAGCAGATAAAGGCCGACGCTCATCAGGGTCACGACTACGATGCTTGGCACCCAGCGACCGCCATACAGGCGCGCCATGGGAACGCCGATCAGGATGCTGCTGAGGATGAAGCCCAGAGGCTCGAACAGGCCGGCGAAAACCAGCAACAGCGCGATGCAGGTGCCGATCTTGATCAGGGTTTCGCGATCCAGAGGCGGTTCGTCTTCGGAATGCACGATGGGGGTCGGGCGAAACAGCAGGTACAGCAGAGCCAGGCCCATCAGCCCGAGCATCAGCAAGGGAAAGGCGCGAGGCCCTACAGGCTCATAGGAAAACGGGGCTTGGTAAGGCCAGGCCATCAGCGTCAGGCCTGCGCATACCAGTAAAAGTACAGCAGCGAAAATGCGTTGCAAGACCATGGGAAGCTCCTGTTTTGCGCCTGACCGGCAGGCGCAAAGGGTCGTCAGTCAATTGGGTTCGGCAATCACTGAATCAGGCCGAATTCCTTGGCCAGCATCTTGTAGTCCGCAACTTGTTTCTTGACGTAGGCATCCAGTTCCGGGCCGGTCATGGCGAAGGGGAACAGCTCGCGCTGGTCGCGCAGCTTGGCGAAGTCCGGGGAAGCCAGCATCTTGTCGAACGAGGTTTTCCACCATTCATAAGCTTCGTCGCTGACCTTGGGGCCGACATAGAAGCCGCGAACCACAGGCCAGACGATGTCGTAGCCTTGTTCCTTGGCGGTCGGGATGTCTTTCATTTCCGGCTCGTCGATGCGGTTCTCGGCGAAGACCGCCAGCAGTCGCATATCACCGCTCAGAATGTGAGGCATGGAGTCGGAGATGTCGGTACTGCCCACCTGAATGTGCCCGCCGAGCAGGGCGGTCGCGATTTCACCGCCGCCTTCCAGTGCTACATAACGCAAGGCGCGCGGGTTGATACCGGCGGCCTTGGCGATCAGGGCGGTCTGCATCCAGTCCTGACTACCGACGGTGCCACCGGAGCCGATCACCACTTTGCTTGGGTCGGTCTTGAGAGCCTGAACCAGGTCGTCGAGAGTTTTGTAAGGCGAATCGCTCTTGACCGCGATGGCACCGTAGCTGGTGCCTACTGCGGCGAGCCAGCGCACGGCATTTTCATCGAAACGCCCGAACTTGCCTTGGGCCAGGTTGAGCAGTGAGCCGCTGGACCACGCCACCAGTGTCCCGGCATCGGAGGGTCGTTGCGCGACCACGGCGTTGTAAGCCACGGCACCGACACCGCCGGGCATGTAGGTCACGCGCATCGGGGTGGTGAGGATTTTTTCGTTGATCAGTGCGCTCTGCACCAGCTTGCAGGTCAGGTCGAAGCCACCACCCGGCGAGGCCGGGGCGATGCATTCCGGACGCTTGGGTTCTGCGGCGAACAATTGGGTGGCAACCAGCATGCAGCCAGCGGCCAGGCTCAAATGACGCAGGGATAAAATCATGGTCAGTCTCCTGAAGCGTTCTTGTTTTTGGATTTAGAGAAGCTGTTCGGCACGATCTGTGTCGGACGTGCTGTCGGGCGACACGCTTTATCGCAGATGAGGGCATCGCAAGCGGGATGTGGATTCGCAGAGCAAGAGCGAGGTGGTCGAGTGTTCGACACGATAGACGGGGAGCGAAGCCTGGGATGGCTTGGACATGGTTGACTCCATTTATTGTTTTTATTTTACAGACGCATCCGGGCGCCATTATTTACGTACCCGTATTTTCGGGCCGTACCGCGATGCTAAATGGTGAACCTTTCACAAACCTTTCAACTATCTTTCAGGTGGCGACTCAATAGCCTCCAGTTGTTTCAATGCTTCACAGGTTGTGGCACGCCTGTACACTCCGCCTTCGTGCCTTCATTACAACATTCATGATTCAGGAGACGGCGATGCGTGTTCTTCTCGTCGAAGACCATCTGCAATTGGCTGAAAGTATCGCCCAGGCGCTCAAGAACGCGGGTTTGAACGTTGATGTCCTGCACGATGGCGTGGCTGCCGACCTGGCCTTGAGCAGTGAGGAATATGCAGCGGCAATCCTCGATGTAGGGTTGCCGCGTCTGGACGGGTTCGAAGTGCTGGGGCGTTTGCGGGCGCGGGGCAAGAACCTGCCGGTACTGATGCTGACTGCACGCAGCGATGTGAAGGATCGGGTCCATGGCCTCAATCTGGGGGCCGACGATTACCTGGCCAAGCCATTCGAGCTGTCTGAGCTGGAGGCGCGGGTCAAGGCGTTGCTGCGTCGCAGTGTGCTGGGTGGCGAGCGGCAGCAGCGCTGCGGCGTGCTGGCCTATGACCTGGACACCAGACGTTTCACGCTGGGTAGCGACCTGCTGACACTGACCTCCCGTGAGCAGGCTGTGCTTGAAGTGCTGATTGCCCGGCCAGGTCGGGTCATGAGCAAGGAGCAACTGGCGGCCCAGGTGTTTGGCCTTGATGAAGAAGCCAGCCCGGATGCCATCGAGATCTATGTCCATCGCCTGCGCAAGAAGCTCGATGGCCATCCCATCGCTATCGTGACGTTTCGCGGCCTGGGTTATCTGCTGGAAAATCGCGATGCATAACGACAGCCTGCGTTGGCGACTGTTATGGAACCTGGCATTACTGCTGATTGTGCTGATGCTGGCCAGCGGCATGAGTGCCTACTGGAACGGGCGGGAAGTGGCCGACACGGCCTATGACCGCACATTGCTGGCTTCGGCGCGGACCATCGCGGCCGGTCTGACCCAGCGTGACGGCACGCTGAGTGCCGACGTGCCTTATGTAGCCCTCGATACCTTTGCCTACGACAGCGAAGGTCGCATTTATTATCTGGTCAACGACATCAACAAGACGTTGATTTCCGGCTATGAAAACCTGCCTTCTCCGCCGCCCGGCACCTTGCGCACCGACGATTATCCGGCACTCGCCAAGTTCTACAACGGGGTTTACCTGGGTCAGGATGTGCGAGTGGTCAGCCTGCTCAAGCCGGTCAGCGAACCTGGCATGAACGGGATGGCGGAAATTCGCGTGGCTGAAACCCAGGAGGCGAGGGTTCGCATGGCCCGCAGCCTGATGGCCGATACCCTGTTGCGCCTGGGTATGCTGGGCGGCGGTGCCTTGTTGCTGGTCTGGATCACGGTCAGTTCCACATTGCGCCCGCTGGAGCGATTGCGCACCGCAGTGGAGGAGCGACAGCCCGATGACCTGCGCGCGCTGCCCATGGTGGAAGTGCAGCGTGAGCTGCGTCCGCTGGTGAATGCGCTTAACCACTTCACCGAGCGCCTGCGCTTGCAGTTCGAGCGTCAGGCCCAGTTCATTGCCGATGCGGCCCATGAGTTGCGCACGCCACTGGCAGCACTCAAGGCGAGGGTCGAGCTTGGCTTGCGCGACCCCGATCCCGTGCAATGGCGTTCAACCCTTGAAGCCGCTGCTCAGGGAACGGATCGACTGACCTCTCTGGCCAATCAGTTGTTGTCACTGGCGCGTATCGAGAACGGTGCCCGTGCGATTGCCGAAGGAGGCGTGCAGAAGCTGGATCTGAGCCAGCTGGCTCGCGAACTGGGCATGGCCATGGCGCCATTGGCCCATTCCCGTGGCGTTGCCCTGGCGCTCGAGGCTGATGAGCCGGTCTGGTTGCGGGGCGAGCCGACGCTGCTCAATGAGTTGTTGAGCAACCTGATCGACAATGCCCTGGCGCACACTCCGGTGGGAGGCAATGTGGTGTTACGGGTTTATGCGCCATGCATTCTTGAGGTTGAGGACGATGGTTCAGGCATTCCTCAGGAAGACCGCGAGCGGGTGTTCGAGCGCTTCTACCGCCGTAATCAGCAGGGCAGCGGTTCCGGCTTGGGACTGGCGATAGTCGGTGAGATCTGCCGCGCCCATCTGGCGCAGATATCCCTGCATGACGGGGCGCAGCGTGGCTTGAAAGTACGGGTCAGTTTTGCGGCCTATCAGTAAAGCATGCCCATGGCTTCGTCCATTTCCGCACTCAGCAGTCCTCCTGCCACATTCAGCCCCAGTTGGTGAAAGGCTGGCAGGTCGACAATATCGATCTGGCTGAAGGGGTGATTGGTGTTTCTGTGGATGTGGACGGTTGCGACCTGCACCAGATCGATGTAATCGGCGCTCCGGGACACTCGGGTGAAGTCCTGGAACTTGGCCGGGACGGCCGCCAGCGGTTCCGGGAAGTCCCATGAGCGCAGCAGGCGCTCGCCGATGATCGGGTGAATGTTGTCGATCACATGGTTGAGGCTGATCGGGTCTGACAGCAGGTCGAAATGCTCTTCGGCATAGGTCAGGATCGGCAGGATGCCAATCAGGTGAATCAGCCCGGCAAGTGTCGCCTGATCCGGCTTCAGGTTGGTGTGCCTGTGACAGAGGGTGTAGCTGATCCCGGCCACCTGCAGGCTCTGTTTCCAGATTTCCCGCATCTTGTGTTCGATGACTTCCGACTTGGCGTGAAACATCTGCTCGACCACCAGGCCGATGGCCAGATTGCAGGTGTAATTGACCCCCAGGCGGCGGATCGCGGTGTTCACGTCACTGACTTCAAAGTTGGCACGCAGCAACGGGCTGTTGGCAACCTTGATAAGGCGTGCGGACAGGGCGGTGTCACTGCCGATGACTCTGCTCAGTTCGGCAATGCTTATTTCGGTGTTCTCGGCAGCCATGCGGATTTTCAAGGCTACCTCTGGCAGTGTAGGCAGAAACAAGGCATCTCTATCGATTGCCTTGATCAGGTTTCTCTGCACCTCGTCAGCCATCTTGCTCATGTTGCATCTCGCAGCCGTTTGGGGTGTTCGAGCCGCCTGGCGCCGTGTGGGCGTCAGGAGGCCGGATGACTTTTGTGACAGTTGTAGCGCGCGGGTGTTCGCTGCAGGATTTAACGCTGGGTTTCGAGCTTGCTGTCCAGGGTATAGGGCAATTCGCTCAATTGCAGGGTTGGTCCGTCTGGCGAGCCGAGATGAAGGTCGCCGCTTTCAGCGGCATCGGCCTGCAATACCGCCAGCAGTTCGATGCCTTGTTCGGCACTGGCTGCGATAACGACATTACCTACGGCGCTGTTGTGTACGGGAGAGAACAGTGCCGTGCCGGGTTCTGGAAGTTCGCTGGCCTCAAGCGTAAGGCGATAAAGCCTGCGTTTGAGTTTGCCAAGATACTGCATGCGGGCGACGATTTCCTGGCCGGTGTAGCAGCCTTTCTTGAAGCTGACGCCGCCGACGGCCTGCAGATTAATCATCTGCGGGATGAATTCTTCGCGAGTATTGCCCACGACCTGACCGATACCGGCGCGGATCTGGCCCAGAAGCCAGTCATTGAGCGGACCTTCGGGCAACTGGGCGGCCAGCCGTGACTTCACATCGTCTGCCTGTTCGGCACGAACCCAGAGTTCGGCGCGGGCAGGGGACACGCGAATGGCCAGCAAGTCGTTGGCGCGTACCAGTGCGTCGGTCTCCTGAGGCAGGTCCAGCCCGAGGCTGACCAGGGCACCGTCGCCATCCTGCAGGCCGAAACGCACCCAGGCGGCGCTCTCGTCGGTCAGTTTTGACTTGGAGAAGACCGCATATTTTTTCAGGTCCAGCAATTGCGGCTCGATCAGCTCGCTGGCCATCGCCAGCAGACAGCCATCGCCTTCAAGCACAATGCGGAAACTCGACTGCATGCGGCCTTTTTGAGTGCAGCGGGCACCCAGGCTGGATTTGCCGTCGTTGAGGTAGTTGAGGTTGCAGGTCAATTGACCTTGCAGGAATTTGCTGGCATCCACGCCGCGAACGGCAAGAATGCCCTCATGGGATAGCGTGCTGAAGAAAGCTGAGTGTGCCATGGTCATCGCAAGAGGAAAAAGTCTGGGGCACATCATAGTGCCGAGTCGTGAATATGGGTATATGAAAACTGCTGCGACCATTGGGCAATTCGCTCAACCGGCTCGCGCCTGTATACTCGCGGCCTATTTTGAGGAGCGCTCCATGGTCGAAGACGTCGAACTCAACCGCCTTTATTGGCACAGCCGCCGCGGCATGCTTGAACTGGACGTACTGCTGGTACCGTTTGTCCGGGAAGTCTACCCGCAATTGAATCAGGAAGATCGTGAGCTTTATCGTCGCCTGCTCACTTGCGAGGATCAGGACATGTTCGGCTGGTTCATGCAACGCGCCGAGTCGGAAGACCCCGAGTTGCAGCGCATGGTTCGCATGATTCTGGACCGTGTCCAGCCCAAGTGACGGTTTCGAGTGCCACTGGCAGGCTTCGCGCCTGCTGCTGGCCGGGTATCTGAGCGTCCAGTCACTGGCGCTCGCTGCCCTGTTCTGGCTCGATATTCCCGGCTGGGCTTCTGTATCTGGCGTTGTGCTGTGTCTTGTCCATGGATTGTGGGTCGTTCCACGGTCGATTCTGCTCAGTCACCGTTCGGCAGTGACGGCCTTGCGACGTGATCGCAAGGGATGGCAATTGTGGAGCGAACAGGAGGGCTGGCAGCCCGTGCAGCTCTGTCGCGACAGCCTGGCTTTGCCGTGGATCGTCATTTTGCGCTTTCGTCCCGTAAAAGAGGGGCGAGTGGCGCGCTATGTGAAAAGCATCTGCATCCCGCGTGACGCGCTGACGCCGGATACCCACCGACGCCTGCGCGTACGCTTGAAATTCAGTTCGCGTAGGTGGGCGGTACCAGAATAGTGTCCAGGGCCTGGGGCAGCATGTCCGGGTAATCCAGGGTGTAATGCAGGCCGCGGCTTTCCTTGCGCTCCATGGCCGAGCGGATCATCAGTTCAGCCACCTGTGCCAGGTTGCGCAGTTCGATCAGATCGCGGCTGACTTTGTAATTGCTGTAGAACTCATCGATCTCATCGAGCAGCAGGCGAACCCGGTGCTGGGCGCGTTGCAGGCGCTTGTTGGTGCGCACGATACCGACGTAGTCCCACATGAAGCGCCGCAACTCGTCCCAGTTGTGCGCAATGATCACGTCTTCGTCCGAATCGGTCACCTGGCTGGCATCCCAGGCGGGCAGGTTGTCCGGCATCTGGATATCGGTCAGTTGCTTCTCGATGTCCGCCGCTGCCGAGCGTGCGTAGACAAAGCATTCGAGCAGCGAGTTGCTGGCCATGCGGTTTGCACCGTGCAGGCCGGTGAAGCTGGTCTCGCCAATGGCGTACAGGCCGGGCACGTCGGTGCGTCCCTTGTTATCGACCATCACGCCGCCGCACGTGTAATGCGCGGCCGGCACTACCGGGATCGGTTGTCGGGTGATGTCGATGGAGAATTCCAGGCAGCGCTCGTAGACCGTCGGGAAGTGGCTCTTGATGAAGGCTTCAGGCTTGTGGCTGATGTCCAGGTAGACGCAATCGATGCCCAGGCGCTTCATTTCATGGTCGATGGCCCGGGCGACGATGTCCCTTGGGGCCAGTTCGGCGCGCTCATCGAAGCGCGGCATGAAGCGTTCGCCGTTGGGCAGCTTGAGATACGCCCCTTCACCCCGTAACGCTTCGGTGATCAGAAAGCTCTTGGCCTGCGGGTGATACAGGCAGGTCGGGTGAAACTGGTTGAATTCCAGGTTGGCGACCCGGCAGCCCGAGCGCCAGGCCATGGCGATGCCGTCGCCACAGGCGCCGTCCGGGTTGCTGGTATAGAGGTAGACCTTTGCTGCGCCACCCGAGGCCAGAATGGTGAAGCGAGCCCCGTAGGTGTCGACTTCTCCGGTCTTGCGGTTAAGTACGTAGGCACCCAGGCAACGCTGGCCTGTCAGGCCCAGGCGTCGCTCGGTGATCAGGTCGATGGCGGCACGCTGATCCAGCAGTTCGATATTCGGGCGTTTGCTGGCCTGTTCGAACAGGGTCTTGAAAATCGCGGCTCCAGTCGCGTCGGCCGCGTGGATGATGCGGCGATGGCTGTGGCCGCCTTCGCGGGTCAGGTGGAATTCAAAACCGCTTTCTTCGTTGTCCGAGTATTCGCCGCGGGTGAACGGTACGCCCTGATCGATCAGCCACTGGATGGATTCACGGCTATGTTCGACCGTGAAACGCACCGCTTCTTCATTACACAGGCCGCCACCGGCGTTGAGAGTGTCTTCGACATGAGATTGTACGGTGTCGGTGTCGTCGAGCACGGCCGCGACGCCACCCTGGGCCCAGAATGTAGAGCCATTGGCCAGATCGCCCTTGCTCAGGACCGCGATGCGCAAATGTTCGGGAAGGGTCAGCGCCAGACTCAATCCTGCCGCGCCGCTGCCAATCACCAGTACATCGTGCTGAAAATGTTGACTCATCTATGAATTCTGCCTTTGGCGGCCATCAGGTTCTGTGATTTCGACACGTTTTTACGCCGGGCCACGGATCGGGTTGCCAGGCTGGATTTTGCTCTGTCATGCAGTTCGTGCTGAAACGGCAACAGGCCCTAGTATAAGTAAGGGGGTATCGGCACAATAGCCTCGCCTTTATGGCAATGTGAGACTATTGCGGTGCAGGATTGTGCTCCAGTCCATGACGTCATGCATACCGTTTTCCATTGGGTTGGTTACCACGGCTGCGGCATTGGCCTGACCCGGGGGAAAGTGTCTTTCGCCTGCGATTGAAGCTTGGGAACTTTTAATGAGGCCTATGCTCAATAGCGGGTTGCCTATAAAGGAACAGCGCCGGTCTGCACCAAGTCGATCGATTATCGACAGTGGAGCTGGCGACAAGACTATTCACGCAGCCGACTATGTTCGAGCTGCGTTTTTCGTGCAGGCCATATCACTGTCTGCAGGAAACTTGCTTGGAAGGGGAGAACTTTTGCGAAAAGCCCGAGTCTATGTTTGCAAGCCTGAACAATGGTTGATGCAACACCCCTCCAGGCTCAACGAGGAGTGTTCATGCTAACCCAGGAAGAGGATCAGCAGCTTGTCGAGCGCGTTCAGCGCGGTGACACGCGAGCATTTGATCTGTTGGTGCTGAAATATCAGCACAAGATTCTAGGGTTGATCGTGCGATTCGTGCACGACACCCATGAGGCTCAAGACGTTGCACAGGAAGCCTTTATCAAGGCTTACCGTGCACTAGGCAACTTTCGCGGTGACAGCGCCTTTTATACATGGCTGTACCGTATCGCCATTAACACGGCGAAAAACTATCTGGTATCGCGCGGTCGGCGTCCACCGGATAGCGATGTAAGGTCTGAAGATGCGGAGTTCTACGATGGCGATCATGGCCTCAAGGACATCGAATCGCCAGAACGTGCATTGTTGAGGGATGAGATCGAGGGCACTGTCCATCGGACCATCCAGCTTCTCCCGGAAGATTTGCGCACTGCACTAACTTTGCGTGAATTCGATGGTCTGAGTTATGAAGACATTGCGAGCGTCATGCAATGTCCCGTTGGTACCGTGCGCTCCCGGATCTTCCGCGCTCGGGAAGCCATCGACAAAGCCCTGCAGCCGTTGTTGCAGGAATCCTGAGACAGCGGCGATAGCCAAGAGAGGAAACCGCCATGAGTCGTGAAGCCCTGCAGGAATCGCTGTCCGCAGTGATGGATAACGAAGCGGATGAGTTGGAATTACGTCGGGTACTGAATGCCATTGACGATGCCGAGACACGTGCCACATGGTCGCGTTACCAAGTAGCCCGTGCAGCCATGCATAAAGAGTTGCTGGTGCCTCATCTGGATATTTCGGCTGCTGTATCTGCCGCAATCGCCGATGAAGTCAGCCCGCTGAAGGTCGCTCGCGGCCCGTGGCGCACTCTGGGTCGTCTGGCCGTTGCCGCATCGGTAACTGTCGCCGTTCTGGCAGGTGTTCGTCTCTACAATCAGGACGAAATCGCCGGTGCCCAGTTGGCGCAGCAGGTTCAGCAGCCAGCCAATCTGTCCGTACCGCAGGTGAAAGGCCCGGCAGTTCTGGCCGGTTACACCGAGCCAACCGAGCAGACAGGCCCTATGGCCAATGGTGTCCTCCAAGGTCAGGCCGGTGAAGGCGATCAGCGTCTGCCTGGCTATCTTCGTCAACACGCTCAGGAAGCAGCGTTGAAAGGCACTGAAAGCGCGCTGCCCTATGCGCGTGCTGCAAGTCTGGAAAACCGTTAAGGAAGAGCATGCGAGCCGTCCCGCTATTACCGCTTTTGCTCGGTGGATGGCTTGCCCTTCCCGCGCATGCTGACGATGCGCAAGACATGTTCAAGCGTCTTGCGCAAGCCAACCAGCAGCAGAGCTACCAGGGTACCTTCGTTTACGAACGTAACGGCAGCTTCTCCACTCACCGTATCTGGCACAGTGTTGATAACGGTAAGGTCAGCGAGAGGCTGCTGCAGCTCGATGGTTCAGCTCAGGAAGTCTTGCGTGTCGACGGTCTGACACAATGTGTCAGTGGCACGCTTGTTTCAGGCGTTGCCAACCCCTCCGATTCGACTGCGCGTATTTTCGATACCCAAAAACTCTCGGCCTGGTACGACATGACGATTGTCGGCAAGTCCAGAGTTGCAGGTCGGGCGGCTACCATTGTGGCCATTACGCCCAAGGACCAGCATCGTTACGGTATCGAGTTGCATGTGGATAACGAAACCGGTCTGCCTTTGAAGTCGCTTCTGTTGAGCGAAAAAGGGCAGTTGCTGGAGCGTTTCCAGTTTACCGAACTCGATACAGTCGCACCTTCCGCAGCGTCGCTGCAGCCCAGTTCCGATTGCAAGGCGGTGAGTACCGTCAAGGCCAAGGCCGAGCCTGCGAGCGCGCCTGTTGCATGGCGCTCCGATTGGCTGCCGCCCGGTTTCGAGCTCAGCAGCAGTGCCGCGCGCAAGGATCCTGCCTCGAAAGCGCTGGTCTCCAGCCTGATGTACAGCGATGGTCTGGCGCGCTTTTCCGTATTCATCGAATCGGTGAGCGAAGGCGCAACTACGGATATCCGTACCCAGTTGGGGCCTACGGTTGCCGTATCGCGCAGGCTCACCACGCCGCGTGGAGTGGTTATGGTGACGGTGGTCGGTGAGATTCCCATGGGGACCGCCGAACATGTAGCCCTGTCGATGCGCAGTGCCGATGTGCAGGCCAGCAAGTAGCTCTCGCTGGACGTGCCATCTTGGAAATGAAGTCAATGCCCGGGATGTATAAAAGGTTTCATCTTGGGCTCAATAACACGCCAGACCGCAGTTCACATGGCCTTGGGCAGGGATACTGAAATGTTTGGTGAGGTTTGCAAGTTGCAAAAACTCTCTTTTTTTTCTATAGGTCACAGCCTTGCAGCTCTGGCCTTTGTCGTTTCTGGGGCCGGAAAGCTGATCCAGGGATAGTGTCGCGTCCGAATGCGGCGCATGGTGTCTTTGATCAGTCGCTCTGTACTGCTTAACTTTGCTCGTTGTTAACGGGAGCCGTATGTCGATACCACGCTTGAAATCTTATGTTTCGCTGATTGCCGCCATGATGATGCTCGGCCAGGTCGCTGTGGCTCAGGCCGAGGACTTGCCGGATTTCACTGGACTGGTTGAACAGGCTTCGCCTGCGGTAGTGAATATCAGCACCCGTCAAAAAATGCCCGATCGTGCAATTGCCGGTCAGGTGCCCGATCTGGAAGGCCTGCCGCCCATGCTGCGCGAGTTTCTCGAGCGCAGTATGCCGCCGGGGTCTCGTGCTCCTGGAAAGGGTGATCGCCAGCGCGAGGCCCAGTCGCTGGGTTCGGGCTTCATCATTTCCGGTGACGGTTATGTTCTGACCAATAACCATGTGATCGATGGCGCCGATGAAATCATCGTGCGTCTTTCCGATCGCAGTGAGCTGAAGGCCAAGCTGGTCGGTACCGATCCGCGCACCGACGTTGCTGTCCTGAAAATCGATGGCAAGAACCTGCCGACCGCCAAGCTGGGTAATTCCAACAAGCTGAAAGTGGGCGAGTGGGTACTGGCCATCGGCTCGCCGTTCGGCTTTGATCATTCGGTGACCAAGGGCATCGTCAGTGCCAAGGGCCGCAGCCTGCCGAACGATACCTATGTGCCGTTCATTCAGACCGACGTAGCGATCAACCCGGGTAACTCCGGTGGTCCGTTGTTCAACATGGCCGGTGAAGTCGTGGGTATCAACTCGCAGATTTTCACCCGCTCGGGTGGCTTCATGGGCCTGTCCTTCGCGATTCCGATCGACGTGGCCATGGATGTTGCCAATCAGCTCAAGGCCAACGGCAAGGTCAATCGTGGCTGGCTAGGTGTAGTGATTCAGGAGGTCAACAAGGACCTGGCCGAGTCCTTCGGGCTCGACAAGCCTGCCGGTGCTCTGGTTGCCCAGGTGCTTGAAGATGGCCCGGCGGCGAAAGGTGGCCTGCAGGTTGGTGATGTGATCCTCAGTGCCAACGGTCAGCCGATTGTGATGTCTGCCGACCTTCCGCACCTGATCGGCAACCTCAAGGACGGCAGCAAGGCCGAGCTTGAAGTGATCCGTGATGGCAAGCGTCAGAATCTGACCGTCACCGTCGGCGCACTGCCGGACGAAGGTCAGGAAATGGGCGCTGCCGGGCCGGGAGCCGAGCGCAGCAGCAATCGCCTGGGTGTTTCGGTGATCGAGCTGACCGCCGAGCAGAAGAAGAGCTTCGACCTCAAGGGCGGCGTGGTCATCAAGGAAGTGCAGGGTGGTCCGGCAGCCTTGATCGGTCTGCAACCAGGCGATGTCATCACTCACCTGAACAATCAGGCCATCGTTTCGGCGAAGCAGTTCACCGATGTAGCCAAGAGCCTGCCGAAGGATCGTTCCGTCTCCATGCGTGTTCTGCGCCAGGGTCGGGCGAGTTTCATTACCTTCAAACTGGCTGAGTAATCGGCAGGTCTGACAAAAAGGGGCGGTAGATACCGCCCTTTTTTGTGGATGTCTGCCGGACGGGGATTGTTCTGTATAGCTCCGGGCGTGACGCCTCTTGCTTCCTTCAGGTACAATTCCCGGCTATTTTTCGGCGGGCAATCTGCCTGCAACCTTTTTGAGTGTTGATCCGTGAGTGATTTGAGTCATATCCGCAATTTCTCCATCATCGCCCACATTGACCATGGCAAGTCGACGCTGGCCGACCGCTTCATTCAAATGTGCGGTGGCCTGTCCGAGCGCGAAATGGAAGCGCAGGTCCTCGATTCCATGGATCTTGAGCGCGAGCGCGGGATCACCATCAAGGCCCACAGCGTAACCCTGTACTACAAGGCCAAAGACGGTAAGACCTACCAGCTGAACTTCATCGACACCCCGGGTCACGTGGACTTCACCTATGAGGTCAGCCGTTCCCTGGCGGCCTGTGAAGGCGCGCTGCTGGTGGTCGATGCCGGTCAGGGCGTGGAGGCGCAGTCGGTTGCCAACTGCTACACCGCTATCGAGCAGGGCCTTGAGGTCATGCCGGTACTGAACAAGATGGACTTGCCGCAGGCCGATCCCGACCGCGTCAAGGAAGAGATCGAGAAGATCATCGGTATCGATGCCACCGATGCCGTGGCATGCAGTGCCAAGAGCGGCATGGGCGTCGACGAAGTGCTGGAGCGTCTGGTTACCACCATTCCTGCTCCCGAAGGCAATATCGAAGACCCGCTGCAGGCGTTGATCATCGACTCCTGGTTCGACAACTACCTGGGCGTTGTGTCTCTGGTGCGTGTGCGTCATGGCCGTGTCAAGAAAGGCGACAAGATTCTGGTCAAGTCCACCGGCAAGGTGCACCTGGTCGACAGCGTCGGCGTGTTCAACCCCAAGCACACTGCAACCGCAGACCTGAAAGCCGGTGAAGTGGGCTTCATCATCGCGGGCATCAAGGACATTCATGGTGCTCCGGTCGGTGACACCCTGACCCTGAGTTCCACTCCCGATGTCGACGTGCTGCCAGGCTTCAAGCGCATTCAGCCTCAGGTCTACGCCGGCCTGTTCCCGGTCAGTTCGGACGATTTCGAGGACTTCCGCGAAGCGCTGCAAAAGCTGACGCTCAACGACTCTTCGCTGCAGTACCTGCCGGAAAGCTCCGATGCCTTGGGCTTCGGCTTCCGTTGCGGCTTCCTGGGCATGCTCCACATGGAGATCATCCAGGAGCGCCTGGAGCGCGAATACGACCTCGACCTGATTACCACTGCGCCAACGGTAATTTTCGAGCTGCAGCTCAAGAACGGTGAAACGATTTACGTCGACAACCCGTCCAAGCTTCCTGACCTGTCCGCGATCGAGGACATGCGTGAACCGATCGTGCGGGCCAATATTCTTGTGCCTCAGGAGCACCTGGGCAACGTCATTACGCTGTGCATCGAGAAGCGTGGCGTACAGCACGACATGTTGTTCCTGGGTACCCAGGTTCAGGTGAGCTATGACCTGCCGATGAACGAAGTGGTTCTGGACTTCTTCGATCGTCTCAAGTCTGTCAGCCGTGGCTATGCTTCGCTGGATTATCATTTCGATCGTTACCAGTCTGCCAATCTGGTCAAGCTCGATGTGTTGATCAATGGCGAGAAGGTCGACGCCCTGGCGTTGATCGTGCACCGTGACAACGCGCACTACAAAGGGCGTGCGTTGACCGAGAAAATGAAAGAACTGATTCCGCGGCAGATGTTCGATGTGGCAATTCAGGCTGCCATTGGTGGTCAGATTGTGGCGCGTACAACCGTCAAGGCACTTAGAAAGAACGTACTGGCCAAATGTTATGGCGGCGACGTGAGCCGTAAGCGCAAGCTGCTTGAGAAACAGAAGGCCGGTAAGAAACGCATGAAGCAGGTCGGCAACGTGGAAATTCCACAGGAAGCTTTCCTTGCAGTGCTCAGGTTGGAATAGTCAGGTCCTATGTCACTAAATTTCCCGCTGTTGTTGGTCATCGCAGTCTTTGTCTGTGGCGTGCTCGCACTGATCGATCTGGTTTTCCTGGCGCCTCGTCGCCGGGCCGCCATTGCGACCTATCAGGGCAGTGTCAGTCAGCCGGACATCGCGGTTGTTGAGCAATTGAACAAAGAGCCTTTGCTGGTCGAATACGGCAAATCGTTCTTCCCGGTGCTGTTTCTCGTGCTGGTGCTCCGTTCGTTTCTGGTCGAACCCTTCCAGATTCCTTCGGGCTCCATGAAGCCGACACTGGAGGTGGGTGATTTCATCCTGGTCAACAAGTTCTCCTACGGCATCCGTCTGCCGGTGCTGGATCAGAAAGTGATCCAGATCGGCGACCCGAAGCGTGGCGACGTCATGGTTTTTCGCTACCCGAGCGACCCGAGCGTCAACTACATCAAGCGTGTAGTGGGCCTGCCGGGCGATCACATCCGCTATACCAGCGACAAGCGTCTGTTCGTCAATGGTGAGCTGGTTGCCAAGAAGCTGATCGGCAGCGAGCCGGGTACTCTGGGCAGTGCCGAGCTGTATGAAGAGCTGCTGGGCGATGTCGAGCACCAGATCCGTCAGGAAATGAGCCGCTACCGTGCACCGCCTGACAGCGAGTGGACTGTGCCGGCCGCCCATTACTTCATGATGGGTGACAACCGCGACAACTCCAATGACAGCCGTTACTGGGACGATCCGAACATTCCCAAGGACGAGCTGGGCATGGTTCCCGACAAGAACATCGTCGGCAAGGCGTTTGCTGTCTGGATGAGCTGGCCCGAGCCCAAGCTCAGCCACTTCCCTAACTTTTCCCGTGTAGGGCTGATCAAGTAATCAATGCGGCGCTGCTAGAACAGCGCCGTATGTCATTTGGGCTGGCCCGAAACGCTTCCGGTCGACAAGACATGTCGGTTGCGTGAACGGGCTATCCTTGGGGTCGAGGTCGAAACATGACGTTTTCCGCTTCTCAGAAAGGTTTGTCGTTCGTGGGGTGGCTGATTGCGCTGGCGTTTGTCGCATTTGTGACCAGCACGGCTTTCAAGCTGATTCCGCACTATCTTGACTACATGTCGATGAAGAAGATCATCGAGTCGGTCGAGAGCAATCAGGCCCTGGATATCACCACGGTCGACGATTTTTACAGTTATGTCGGTAAGAACATGCAGGTCAACAATATTCGGGATGTGGATTTGAACAATGCTTTAAAGGTGGCGGTGCAGAACGGCAAGTTCAGCGCCCATTTGAAATATGAACAGCGTGAGCCGTTGATCCAGAATATCGATCTGGTGATGAAGTTCGATCAGCAATTCAGCGTGGGTAAACTGTGAGCGTATCCTTGAGCCGCCTTGAGCGTCAGCTCGGCTATACCTTCAAGGATCAGGAACTGATGATCCTGGCCCTGACTCACCGCAGCTTTGCTGGCCGCAACAATGAGCGTCTGGAGTTCCTGGGGGATGCAATCCTCAACTTCGTGGCCGGTGAAGCCCTGTTCGAGCGCTTCCCTCAGGCCCGCGAAGGCCAGTTGTCGCGGTTGCGCGCACGTCTGGTGAAAGGGGAGACCCTGGCATTGCTGGCCCGTGGTTTCGATCTGGGCGAATATCTGCGCCTGGGCTCCGGTGAATTGAAAAGTGGCGGTTTCCGTCGCGAGTCGATTCTGGCCGATGCCCTTGAAGCCTTGATCGGTGCCATCTATCTCGACTCGGGGATGGAAGTTGCGCGTGAGCGGGTCCTGGCCTGGCTGACCAACGAGTTCGACAGTCTGACTCTGGTCGATACCAACAAGGACCCGAAAACCAGACTGCAGGAATTTCTCCAGTCCCGTGCCTGTGAGTTGCCGCGTTACGAAGTGGTGGATATCCAGGGCGAACCGCATTGCCGGACGTTTTTCGTCGAATGCGAGATCACCTTATTGAATGAAAAGAGTCGAGGTCAGGGTGTCAGTCGTCGCATTGCCGAACAGGTAGCCGCGGCCGCAGCACTGATTGCCCTGGGCGTGGAGAACGGTAATGACTGATACAACTGCAACTCGCTGTGGCTATGTTGCCATCGTCGGCCGCCCCAACGTAGGCAAGTCCACGCTGCTCAACCACATTCTTGGCCAGAAGCTGGCGATCACCTCGCGCAAGCCGCAGACCACCCGTCACAACATGCTGGGTATCAAGACCGAGGGTGCCGTGCAGGCGATCTATGTCGATACCCCCGGCATGCACAAGAACAGCGAAAAAGCGCTCAACCGCTACATGAACAAGACCGCTTCGGCTGCCTTGAAAGATGTTGATGTCGTGATCTTCGTGGTTGACCGCACCCGCTGGACCGACGAAGACCAGATGGTGCTGGAGCGTGTCCAGTATGTGCAGGGTCCAGTCATCCTGGCGATCAACAAGACCGATCGCATCGAAGACAAGGGCGAGCTGATGCCGCATCTGGAATGGCTGCAGGGGCAGTTGCCCAATGCGTCCATCGTGCCGATTTCTGCGCAGCACGGGCATAATCTCGACGCGCTGGAAGGCCTGATTGCTTCCCATCTGCCGGAAAACGATCACTTCTTCCCGGAAGACCAGATTACCGACCGCAGCAGCCGCTTCCTGGCTGCCGAACTGGTTCGCGAGAAAATCATGCGCCAGCTGGGTGCCGAGCTTCCGTACCAGATCACCGTCGAAATCGAAGAGTTCAAGCAGCAGGGGCGGACCTTGCATATCCATGCCCTGATTCTTGTGGAGCGTGACGGCCAGAAGAAAATCATCATTGGCGACAAGGGTGAGCGGATCAAGCGCATCGGCAGCGACGCTCGTCGCGACATGGAGCTGCTGTTCGATTCCAAGGTCATGCTCAACCTGTGGGTCAAGGTCAAGGGTGGCTGGTCCGACGATGAGCGCGCCTTGCGTTCATTGGGTTACGGCGACCTGTAAGTGTTTCTGTCACCCGGTCATGATCTTCGTGACCGGGTGAATCTCCTTTCTTCCGAGCCATCCCGATGAGCACGCCAACCGGCCAACCTGCTTATGTGCTTCACAGCCGGGCCTATCGCGAAAACAGCGCTCTGGTCGACTTCCTCACCCCTCAAGGCCGTTTGCGCGCCGTGCTGCGTAATGCTCGGGGCAAGGCCGGTACGCTGGCGCGTCCTTTCGTCCCTCTTGAGGCCGAGTTTCGCGGGCGTGGCGAGCTCAAGAATGTCGGGCGCATGGAAGGTGCCGGGGTTGCCGTCTGGCTGTCCGGCGAAGCCTTGTTCAGCGGCATGTACCTCAACGAACTGCTGATTCGTCTGTTGCCGTCCGAAGATCCTCATCCCGCCGTTTTCGACCACTATGCCGCGACCCTGACGGCCTTGGCACAGGGGCGTCCTCTTGAGCCTCTGTTACGTTCGTTCGAGTGGCGATTGCTGGACGATCTGGGCTATGGCTTTGCGCTGGATGTGGATATCAATGGTGATCCTCTTGCTGCGGATGGTTTGTATCGTTTGCAAGTGGATGCGGGGCTGGAGCGGGTCTATCTGTTGCAACCCGGCCTGTTTCAGGGCGTCGAGCTGCTGGCCATGGCTGAGGCCGACTGGAGCGCTCCGGGTGCGCTGTCTGCTGCCAAGCGCCTGATGCGCCAGGCATTGGCCGTGCATCTGGGCGGCCGTCCCTTAGTGAGTCGTGAACTGTTTCGCAAGCCGTGAACAGGCTTTATGCTCTGCGGCCTGCTTCGATCAAATTTCAGGAGACATCCGTGACCCAAAGCACTCGCATCCTTCTTGGCGTGAACATCGACCACGTTGCCACACTGCGTCAGGCTCGCGGTACGCGTTATCCCGATCCGGTGAAAGCCGCGCTGGATGCCGAAGAGGCGGGGGCGGATGGCATCACTGTGCATTTGCGTGAGGACCGTCGGCATATCCAGGATCGCGACGTCTTGCTGCTCAAGGACGTGTTGCAGACACGTATGAATTTCGAGATGGGCGTGACCGAAGAAATGCTCGCCTTTGCCGAGCGTATTCGTCCGGCCCATGTATGCCTGGTTCCGGAAACCCGCCAGGAACTGACCACCGAAGGTGGCCTGGATGTGGCCGGGCAGGAAGAGCGGATCAGGGCGGCGGTCGAGCGCTTGGCGAAGATCGGCTGTGAAGTCTCGCTGTTCATCGATGCCGACGAGCAGCAGATTGCTGCCTCAAAGCGCGTCGGTGCTCCGGCCATCGAACTGCATACCGGCCGCTACGCCGATGCGCAGACGCCGTCTGAAGTCGCCGAAGAGCTCAAGCGCATTGCCGATGGCGTGGCTTTCGGTGTGGCTCAGGGGCTGATCGTCAATGCCGGTCACGGTCTGCATTATCACAACGTCGAAGCGGTGGCTGCGATCAAGGGTATCAACGAGCTGAACATCGGCCATGCGCTGGTGGCGCATGCCTTGTTCGTAGGATTCAAGGCTGCAGTGGCCGAGATGAAGGCGTTGATTGTGGCAGCAGCGAAGTAAGCCTTTCGCGGATGAATCAGTTCCCACACCGATGGTGTCGGCACTGATTCATCCGCAAAAGATCAGGGCTTGCGCCCGACAATCACGGCACGCATCGGTGCGGGCAGGCCTTCAATGGTGCGGCTGTGATCGGTCGGATCGAGAAAGTCGCCCAGCGACTGATAACGCATCCACTCGGTGCTGCGCTGTTCCTGCACGGTGGTGGTGCTGACATCGACGCAGCGGACATCGACGAATCCGGCGCGTCGCAGCCACAGTTCCAGTGCAGGCACCGACGGCAGGAACCACACGTTGCGCATCTGCGCATAGCGATCTTCCGGGACCAGCACTTGCTGCGCATCGCCCGGCACCACCAGGGTTTCCATGACCAGTTCACCGCCTTTGACCAGGCAGTCTTTCAAGGCCAGCAGATGGTCGACAGGCGATTTGCGGTGATACAGCACGCCCATGGAAAAAACGGTATCGAAGCCTTCGAGGTTGGCGGGCAGATCTTCCAGAGCAAAGGGCAGGTGCCAGGCTGGCAGGTCTGGCAGATAGCGCTGCATGGCCTGGAACTGGCAGAAAAACAGCCAGTTAGGGTCCACGCCAATCACGCTCTCTGCTCCGGCGCCCAGCATGCGCCACTGGTAATAGCCGTTGCCGCAGCCCACATCGAGGATGCGTTTGCCCTTGAGATCCAGATGTGGCGAAACACGGGACCATTTCCAGTCCGAGCGCCATTCGGTATCGATATGCACGCCGAATACATCGAACGGCCCCTTGCGCCAGGGTGACAGGCCCATCAGGGCCTGACGCAGACGGGTGCGGGTTTCGTCGTCACACTCGACTTCCAGAGTAAAGCTGTCGGTCAGCTCGACACGTTCCGCCGTCAGTGGGGGCAAGGCATCCAGCGCACTTTGCCAGCGTTGCAGGTCGCCATGTCCCTTGGCCATCTTGGTGTCGAGTTGTGCCTGCAGGCCATTGGCCCATTCAGCTAGTGGCGTGCCTACAAGGCGGCGAACGAGTGGAGCGAGATCAATCATGGCAAGGCAATCAACGAGGCAAAGTTAAGGCATTGGAACCAGGGGACGACCTTGGAAAACCCCGCGGCCAGCAGGCGTTGACGGTGTTCTTCAAGGCTGTCGGGTTTCATGACGTTTTCGATGGCGCTGCGCTTCTGGGCTATTTCCAGATCGCTGTAGCCGTTGGCGCGCTTGAAGGCGATATGCAGGTCGGTCAGCAGGGCATGTTCCTGCTCGTCGCTGAAGCGCAGCTTTTCCGAGAGAATCAGAGCGCCGCCTGGCACCAGCGCCTGGCGAATACCGGTCAACAACGCCAGGCGTTGTTCCGGGGCGATGAACTGCAGGGTGAAGTTCAGGGCCACCACCGAGGCGGGCTGGAACTGCAACGCCAGAATGTCGCCTTCGATCACCTCGACCGGCAGCAACTCCTGAAACATGGAGTTCTGTGCATTGAGGTATTCACGGCAGCGTTCGACCATCGCTGCCGAATTGTCCACCGCGATGACCTTGCAGCCTTCGCTGCGCACATGGCGGCGCAGGGCCTGAGTCACGGCACCGAGCGAACTGCCCAGGTCATACAGAACGGTATCGGGGCGGGCGAACTGTGCCGCCAGCACGCCCAGATTCTCGACAATGGTCGGATAGCCGGGCACCGAGCGCTTGATCATGTCAGGAAAGACCCGAACCACATCCTCGTTGAAGGCGAAGTCAGGCACCTGAGCCAATGGCTGGGCGAAAATGCGGTCGGGTTCTTTGCTCACGGCGGTTCCGGCGAAGGCTTTGAAAGGCGGGCATTCTAGCCAAGTTGTCGCCGGGATGCATGAATCAGAGAGCGTTGTCTGACAGAGCGTGCGAAACGCCTCAGTTCACTGTAATTGCACACTCGAAAGTCTGTTCGGGGGCCGCTTCGGGTGTCCAGGGTTGCTGATAGATCATTACCAGTTGCCCGGTACCTGAATCGGTCGCCTTGTAGCGCCATACCGATTGCCCGCCACTGCCCACCATTTCAGTGCTCTGCGAGTTTTTATAAACCTCCGGCCCCAGGCTGCGCAGAACATTCTGTGCCGGGTTCTGGATCTGCCAGCGAAAGCCGGTGGTGGGGTTGCTGGGCAGGGTGAGGATCAGGGTTTGTCCGCTCTTGAGCGTCAGCGGGCAGTCGCTCTGGGCTTCCACCGAGACGATGCTTTTCGGGGTTTGCGCGCAGGCGGTCAGCAGGGCAAGGCTCAAGGGGGCGAGGAGACGGGCGTAGGTCATGGCAAGTTCCGGTTTTGCGTGACGATGCTGGAGCATAACGCATTGACGTGTGGGCACAACTGCGCTGCCCCGACTGACGCCAAACCCTCCATAGTGGGAAGTTTTGTGAGTTTCGGAAAATTCATACAGCATCGATGGCCAATTGCCGGTTTGTTCCTGCTCTTTAATAGAGTATTCAAGCTCCCGTTAAAAAATACCGGGTCATGCGTCGCTTGCATGCTGTCAGGCCGTAATCGTTTCGCGTCATTCCAGTACTTTCGGCAGTGAATCCTGATGTCATATGACCTTCTTTTTCAGTCAATACAAGGGATGAATGTCTGCCGTGAATGCCTGCTCCTCAAAAGAAAGTGCCTGGAGATTGTGTAAAGTCCAGAATGAGGTGGCATTTCGATAGGGAAGTGGCACAATCGCCAAGGTTTTTTGTATGGCAGTTCATGTGCGGTTCAAGCGACCGCAAACAGTGACTGCCCGGCAAGCTGCAACCAGTCGGTTGCGAACGGCTGTGAGCATTGGATTGTGCTCATGACTCTCGACGACGGTTCGCTGGACAATATGCACAGGATGGTCGCAGCGTGGACGTAGCAGGCGTTGCTGCGGGCGGCTTTTTTGTTTTCAAGGGCGTGAATCGGTTTTATCGATCGGTTATCCCGGCGCTCAGCAGTAAGACAAATTGGTTTTTTTGGCCTTGAAGTCTCGTTAATCCCAGGACTGCCTGCCTCATTTTCAGGAATTATTATGTTTAGCGGAAAAAAACTTCTCATCTCTGGTGGTACCGGTTCTTTTGGCAACGCTGTCCTCAAGCGTTTTCTCGACAGTGATATTGCGGAAATCCGTATTTTCAGTCGTGACGAGAAGAAACAGGACGACATGCGCAAGCGCTATGCCAATAGCAAACTGAAGTTCTACATTGGCGATGTGCGTGATTACCAGAGCGTGCTCAATGCCACGCGCGGTGTCGATTACATTTTTCACGCGGCAGCCCTGAAACAGGTTCCGTCCTGCGAATTCCACCCGATGGAAGCGGTCAAGACCAATGTCATCGGTACTGAAAACCTGCTGGAAGCGGCTATCCAGAACGAAGTTCGCCGCGTTGTCTGCCTCAGCACCGACAAGGCCGTCTACCCGATCAACGCCATGGGCATTTCCAAGGCGATGATGGAAAAGGTCATGGTTGCCAAGTCGCGCAATGTCGACGACAGCAAGACTGTCATTTGCGGTACCCGCTATGGCAATGTCATGGCTTCTCGCGGATCCGTGATTCCTCTGTTCATCGATCAGATTCGTGCCGGTAAAGAGCTGACCCTGACCGATCCCAACATGACCCGCTTCATGATGACCCTGGGCGACGCTGTCGACCTGGTGCTCTATGCGTTCGAACATGGCAACAACGGTGACCTGTTCGTGCAGAAGGCTCCGGCGGCGACCGTCGAAGTCCTGGCCAAGGCGCTGACTGCACTGGTGGGCAAACCTGATCACCCGATTCAGGTGATCGGCACACGCCATGGCGAAAAACTGTATGAAGCGCTGCTGAGCCGTGAAGAAATGGCCTGCGCCGAAGACAAGGGTGACTATTTCCGCATTCCGCCAGACTTGCGCGACCTCAACTACGCCAAGTTCGTCGAGCAGGGCGAGACCAAGATTTCCCGCACTGAAGACTACAACTCGCACAATACCGAGCGCCTGGATGTCGAAGGCATGCAGCGTCTGCTGCTCAAACTGGACTTCATGCGCGCCATCCAGCGTGGCGAGCACGCTACGCCGGAGGAGTGAAGATGAAGGTTCTGATTACGGGCGCCAACGGATTTGTTGGCCAGAATCTTGTTTCCCACCTTGGGGAACGGGCCGATGTGCAGGTCCTGCGCTTCACCCGTGAAGACTCTCTGGACAGTCTGCCGGCGCTGGTTGCTCAGGTGGATTTCATCTTTCACCTGGCGGGAGTGAATCGTCCACAGGACCCGCAGGAGTTCCAGACCGGCAACACCGATCTGACGCGTGCCTTGTGCGATGCGATCGTGAGCAGTGGTCGTCAGGTGCCGATTCTGTACACCTCCTCCAGCCAGGCCGAGCTGGACAATGCCTATGGCAGCAGCAAACGCGGTGCCGAAGACGCGCTTCTTGCCCTGAATGCCAGCCATGGCGTGCCGGTTCATCTGTTTCGCCTGCCGAACGTTTTCGGCAAGTGGGCGCGGCCGAACTACAACTCGGCTGTGGCAACCTTCTGCCACAACGTCTCCCGGGGCTTGCCGATCAGCATCAATGACCCGCAGGCGCGTATCAATCTGGTCTACATCGATGATGTGATCAGGTATTTCCTGGCCGTCATGGACGGCAAGCAGGCGGGTACGCCGTTTGTCAGTGTCGAGCCGCAATATTCGATCACCGTCGGTGAGCTGGCCGAGCAACTGCATGTGTTCCGCGACAGCCGCCAGACGATGATCACCGAGCCGGTCGGTACGGGCCTGGTGCGGGCCTTGTACTCGACTTACCTGAGCTACCTGCCACCGGACCGCTTCACCTATGAAGTGCCCAAGCATGGTGATCCGCGTGGCGTGTTTGTGGAAATGCTCAAGACCCGGGATTCCGGGCAGTTTTCCTATTTCACTGCGCATCCGGGCATTACCCGTGGTGGTCACTACCACCATTCCAAGACCGAGAAGTTTCTGGTCATCAAGGGCAAGGCCTGTTTCCGCTTCCGCCATATTGTTTCCGGCGCTTTCCATGAGCTGTTCACCAACGGTGAGCAGCCGCAGGTCGTCGAAACCGTACCCGGCTGGACCCACGACATCACCAATGTCGGTGAGGAGGAGATGATTGTCATGCTCTGGGCCAATGAAATCTTTGACCGGGAACACCCGGACACTTATGCGCGCCCCGTCGGTACTGAAGCCTGAGCCGCTGTTGACAGGATATTGAAATGAAAAAGCTGAAAGTTGTAACTGTCGTGGGAACCCGGCCGGAGATCATTCGTCTGTCGCGGGTCATGGCAGCACTGGATGAGCATTGCGATCACATTCTGGTCCACACGGGCCAGAACTACGATTACGAGCTGAACGAGATCTTCTTTCAGGACCTGGGCATCCGCAAGCCGGACCACTTCCTGAATGCCGCCGGTGCCAGTGGTGCCGAAACCATCGGTAACGTGATCATCGCTGTCGACCGCGTGCTGGCTGAAATCCAGCCCGAGGCTCTGCTGGTGCTGGGCGATACCAACAGCTGCATGGCCGTATTGCCGGCCAAGCGTCGCAAGATCCCGACGTTCCATATGGAAGCGGGCAATCGTTGCTTCGATATGCGGGTTCCGGAAGAAATCAACCGCCGCATCGTCGACCATACGGCCGACATCAACCTCACGTACAGCACCATCGCCCGGGATTACCTGCTGCGCGAAGGTCTGCCTGCCGATCGCGTGATCAAGACCGGCAGCCCGATGTTCGAAGTGCTGGGGCATTACCGTGAAGGTATCGACAGTTCGGACGTTCTTACCCGTCTGGGGCTTGAGCCTGGCAAGTTCTTCGTCGTCAGCGCGCACCGCGAAGAGAACGTCGACTCGGACAAGAACTTCCTCAAGCTGGTGGACGTGCTCAATACCGTGGCCGAGCAGTTCGGTCTGCCGGTGATCGTCTCCACTCACCCGCGTACCCAGAAGCGGGTTGACGCCATGGGTGTGACGTTCCATGCCAATGTGCGCCTGCTCAAGCCACTGGGTTTCAAGGACTACAACAAGCTTCAGCTCGAATCGAAGGCTGTACTGTCCGACAGCGGTACGATCAACGAAGAGGCTTCCATCCTGAACTTCCCTGCACTGAACCTGCGTGAGGCTCATGAGCGTCCGGAAGGCATGGAAGAAGCTGCGGCCATGATGGTCGGGCTGGAAACCGAGCGCGTCCTGCAGGGCCTGAACATTCTCGACAGCCAGTCTCGTGGTGACGAGCGCAGCCTGCGTCTGGTGGGTGATTACAGCATGCCCAACGTCTCGGACAAGGTCGTGCGTATCCTGCACAGCTACACCGACTACGTGAACCGCGTTGTCTGGAAGCGTTACTGACCCGAGTGGTAGAAATGGCTGAAAAAGCGTTAAAAGTTCTTGTCGTAACGCAGTATTTTTGGCCGGAGAACATGCGGATCAATGATCTGGTCCGCGATCTTTCGGCAAAGGGGCATGAGGTCACCGTCTTGACGGGGTTGCCGAATTACCCGGAAGGCAAGGTGTTCGAAAGTTACCGCGAGAAGCCTGAAGGATTCGGTCAGTATTGCGGTGCCGATGTGGTCAGGGTGCCGCTTGTCCCACGGGGCAAGCGCAGTCTGACCCTGGTGCTCAACTACCTTTCGTTCTTCATCAGCGCTTCGACGCTGGGTGCTTTCAAGCTGCGTGGACGCAAGTTCGATACGATCTTCGTGTATGCCGTCTCGCCTGTCATGGCCGCCATTCCGGCGCTCGTGATCGGGAGTCTGAAGCGTGCGCCGGTATTTGTATGGGTGCTGGATCTGTGGCCTGAAACCCTGCGCGCAGTCGGTGTGCTGAAACAGCCATTGATGCTGGGACTGGTCGGCAAGGTCGTTTCGTGGATCTACAACCGCACGGACTATCTGCTGCTGCAATCCCACGGCTTTCTGGACAACGTTCGGCGCTATTGCACCCGACCGATTACCGATGATCGCCTGGTTTACTTTCCAAGCTGGGCTGAAGACGATTTTTCATCTTCAGCGCCGCCGTTGTGTGATTTGATCAAGCCGGACCCGAATGTATTCACGGTCGTGTTTGCCGGCAACCTGGGGGAAGCCCAGGATTTCCCTGCCGTACTGGATGCTGCCGAGTCGTTGCGTGCCAGTAATGCCGTGCGCTGGGTGATTGTCGGCGATGGGCGCATGAGTGAATGGATTGCCGAGCAGATTGCCGCCAGACAACTGGACAATGTGCACCTTCTGGGACGTCATCCGCTGGAGGCCATGCCGGGGCTGTTCGCCCAGGCCGATGCCTTGCTGGTGTCGCTGAAAACCAATGATGTGTTTGAAAAGACCATTCCGGGCAAGGTTCAGGCATACCTGGCGTCAGGAAGACCCATACTGGGAATGATCAATGGTGAAGCTGCGCGTGTAATCAACGAATCCGGTGCCGGTTTCGCCTGTGATTCCGGCGATGCCCAGGGGCTGGCGACGATTACCCGGGCACTTGCAGATGCCAGTATGACCGAGCGCGAAAGCATGGGTCGTGCAGGGCGCAACTATTACGAGCAGCACTACGCCAAGGGCAATCTTCTGATGCGTCTGGAAACCCTCTTTCATCAAGCCACCCTTCGCAAAGCGAGCCAGTCATGAGTTCCTCTTCTGTGTTGCTGACAGGTGCAACCGGTTTTGTCGGTAAGGCAGTCCTCGCCAGTCTGCTCAAGCGAGGCGATAAAGTGACGGCTGTGGTGCGCGGTTCTTCGGCACAGGTCGATTCCCGTGCCACGCTTGCCCGGATTTCCAGCCTTGACGGCCAGACGCAGTGGCAGGAATGTCTGCAGGACGTGCAGGTGGTGATCCATGCTGCAGCCCGTGTGCATGTCATGAACGATACCGAAGCCGATCCGCTGGCCGCCTTTCGCAAGGTCAATGTCGAAGGGACATTGAATCTGGCGCGTCAGGCCGCCGCCGCGGGCGTTCGCCGTTTTGTCTTCATCAGCTCCATCAAGGTCAATGGTGAAGGCACCTTGCCGGGCCAGCCTTACCGTGCCGACGATACGCCTGCTCCGATCGATCCGTACGGGATCTCCAAGATGGAGGCCGAGCAGGGGTTGCGGGCTCTGGCCGAGCAGACGGGGCTGGAGGTGGTGATCATCCGGCCGGTGCTGGTCTACGGGCCGGGAGTGAAGGCCAACTTCCTGTCGATGATGCGCTGGCTGGATAAAGGCATTCCGCTGCCTTTCGGAGCAATCGACAACCGCCGCAGCCTGGTTGCCCTGGATAATCTGGTCGATCTGATTGTTACCTGCACGTCGCATCCGGCCGCTGCCAACCAGACATTCCTGGTCAGCGATGGCGAGGATCTGTCGACGACCATGCTGCTCAAGCGCATGGCCGGTGCACTCGGCAAGTCGGCGCGTCTGCTGCCGATACCGTCTGCCTTGCTCGTGCTGGCGGCCAGATTGTTGGGCAAGCGTGCGCTGTCCCAGCGTCTTTGCGGGTTCTTGCAGGTCGATATCGAAAAAACGCGCTCGTTACTGGGCTGGAAGCCTGTAGCCAGTGTGGATCAGGCCTTGTCGGCGGTTGCTCGTCACTATCAGGGCACTCAGGACAAATAGGCCGATGCCGGTTTTTGCCGGGTAATGGCATTCACGTTCAGTGCGGTAGCAGGCAAAGCGCCTGGTCACCAAATTGCGATAAATGGTTTTAAACGACGCCGCACGCCATGAAGTCCGCACAGCGCGACATGGAGTCAGGTGGAGGTAGAGGGATGATGATGAAATTACGTTCGCGAATGCTGGGTCTTTCGCGCAAGAACAAGCGAATCGTGCAGGTCGGCGCAGACATCGTGCTGGTCTGGGGCGCCTTGATACTCGCTTTTGTCGTGCGGCTGGGATTTGACGCGACCTTCTCTTCCATCGTCGATCACCTCTGGCTGTTCGCCGCCGCACCTGTTCTGACGATCCCCATTTTCATCCGCTTTGGCATGTACCGCGCCGTCATGCGTTTTTTCGGCAACGATGCGCTGATCACCATCGTCAAGGCCGTCAGTCTTTCCGCATTGCTGGTGTCGCTGGTGGTGTATTGGTATGGCGACCACGAAGTGGTGGTCCCGCGCTCGGTCATTTTCAATTACTGGTGGCTGAGCCTGATCATGATCGGCGGCTTGCGGCTGATCATGCGCCAGTACTTTCTGGGTGACTGGTTCATGGCTTCCCAGCATGTGCCCTTTACCTCACGGGATAACGGATTGCCCAAGGTCGCCATCTATGGCGCTGGCGCGGCGGGCAATCAACTGGTCGCAGCCTTGCGTCTGGGACGCATGATGCGCCCGGTGGCCTTTATCGATGACGACAGCAGCGTGACCAAGCGCACCATCGCCGGGCTGGTGGTTTACAAACCCCGGCATATTCAGCAGATGATCGATGCCACGGGGGCCGAGGAGATTCTTCTGGCCATTCCGTCAGCGACCCGTGCGCGTCGTCGCGAGATCCTCGAATACCTGGAAGGCTATCCGCTGCATGTCCGCAGCGTTCCAGGCTTCATGGATCTGGCCAGCGGCAGGGTCAAGGTCGACGATATCCAGGAAGTGGGCATCGCCGACCTGCTGGGGCGCGATTCGGTATCGGCCCAGGATGACCTGCTGGAGCACTGCATTACCGGCAAAGTCGTGATGGTCACCGGAGCGGGCGGTTCGATCGGCTCCGAGCTGTGCCGTCAGATTCTGATGCTCAAGCCTTCCCGACTGTTGCTGGTCGAGCACAGCGAGTTCAACCTCTACAGCATTTTCGGCGAGCTGGAAAAGCAGGTTCAGCAGGACGCGCTGGAGGTTGAGGTGCTGCCCATCCTGGGGTCGGTGCGCTACTTCGAGAAGATGGTCGATCTGATGCGGACCTGGAAGGTCGAGACGGTCTATCACGCTGCCGCCTACAAGCATGTGCCGATCGTCGAGCACAACAGTGCCGAAGGGGTGCTGAACAATGTCATGGGGACCCTGCACACCGCTCAGGCTGCGGTTCAGGTCGGCGTGGCCAACTTCGTACTGATTTCCACCGACAAGGCGGTTCGTCCCACGAACGTGATGGGCAGTACCAAGCGGCTCGCGGAAATGATCCTGCAGGCCCTCAGTCGCGAAGTCGCGCCGGTACTGTTTCGTAGCAGCAGCAACGTTGCCCACGTCAACAAGACCCGTTTCACGATGGTGCGCTTCGGCAATGTGCTGGGGTCTTCCGGCTCGGTGATCCCGCTTTTCCACAAGCAGATCAAGAGCGGCGGGCCGCTGACGGTGACACACCCGAATATCACCCGTTACTTCATGACCATTCCCGAAGCGGCTCAACTGGTGATTCAGGCCGGTTCCATGGGGCAGGGGGGGGATGTTTTCGTGCTTGATATGGGCGCACCGGTCAAGATCGTCGAACTGGCCGAGCGCATGATCAATCTGTCAGGTCTGAGCATGCGTTCCGAACGCAATCCCCATGGCGATATCGCCATCGAGTTCACGGGGCTGCGTCCCGGGGAAAAACTCTACGAAGAGCTGTTGATCGGCGATAACGTGGTGCCGACTCGTCACCCCATGATCATGAGCGCGGACGAAGACTTCCTGCCGTGGGATATTCTCAAGGAAAAGCTGGCCTCGCTTCTGGAGGCTGTGTCCTCGGACGACTACCCTCGGGTTCGACAAATGCTGAGCGAACTGGTCGCCGGTTATAGCCCCGAAGGCGAAATCGTTGACTGGAAGCATCTGGAACAACGCGCCAATCAATAGCGCGGGTGGCGCTTCGTGAATGAGTTGGCTCCGGGAGCCAACTCATTCACGACCGGTCAACCATCAGAACAACACTTTCGCCACATCCGCAAAACGCTTGGCGAAATGGACGGTCAGTCCTTCCTTCAGGTAATCGGGTAGCTCCTCGAAGTTTCCGCGATTGGGTTCCGGCAGGATCAGCTCGTTGATCTTCTGACGCCGCGCCGCAATGACCTTTTCACGTACCCCACCAATCGGCAGCACATGTCCGGTCAGGGTCAGTTCGCCGGTCATGGCTACGCCTTTCTTCGGTGGCTGGTTACGTGCCAGAGACAGCAAGGCACTGGCCATGGTCACGCCGGCACTCGGACCGTCCTTGGGCGTTGCGCCTTCCGGCACATGCAGATGGACGAAGGCTTCGTCGAAGAACTTCGTATCGCCGCCGAAGCTTTTCAGGTTGGAACTGACGTAGCTGTAGGCTATCTCTGCAGACTCTTTCATCACATCGCCCAGTTGCCCGGTCAGCTTGAAGCCGCGGTTGAGGGTATGGATGCGGGTCGCTTCGATAGGCAGTGTGGCACCGCCCATGCTGGTCCAGGCCAGACCTGTGATGACACCGACTCCGGACAACACCTGTTCGCTACGGAATACCGGCATGCCCAGGGACGCTTCCAGATCCTTGTTGCCGATCTTGATTACCGAATCGGGTTCGTCCAGCAGCTTGACCACTGCCTTGCGCACCAGCTTGCCCAGTTGTTTCTCCAGTTGCCTCACACCGGCTTCGCGGGCGTAGCCCTCGATGACAGCACGCAGGGCGCTGTCGCTGATCGACAGCTTGTTCTTGGCGACACCGGCCTTGTCCAGTTGCTTGGGCCACAGGTGGCGCTTGGCGATGGCGAGTTTTTCTTCGGTGATGTAGCCCGACAGGCGGATCACTTCCATCCGGTCCAGCAGCGGGCCCGGGATCGAGTCCAGGGTGTTGGCGGTGCAGACGAACAGCACCTTGGACAGATCCAGGCGCAGGTCCAGGTAGTGGTCGAGGAATTCGACGTTCTGTTCCGGGTCCAGGGTTTCCAGGAGTGCGGAAGCCGGGTCGCCTTGGTAGCTCTGGCCCATCTTGTCGATTTCATCGAGCATGATGACCGGGTTCATCACCTCCACATCCTTGAGCGCCTGCACCAGCTTGCCTGGCTGGGCACCGATGTAGGTGCGACGGTGGCCCTTGATTTCCGCCTCATCGCGCATGCCGCCTACGCTCAGGCGATAGAAAGGACGGCCAAGGGATTCGGCAATCGAACGCCCGACGCTGGTCTTGCCCACGCCGGGTGGACCGACCAGCAGGACAATCGAGCCGCTGATTTCGCCTTTGTAGGCTCCCACGGCGAGAAATTCGAGAATCCGCGCCTTGATATCGTCGAGTCCGGCATGGTGCTGATCGAGCACCTTGCGGGCGTGCTTGAGGTCCAGCTTGTCTTCGCCGTAGATGCCCCAGGGCAACGAGCTGGCCCAGTCCAGATAATTGCGGGTCACGGCGTATTCGGGTGAGCCGGTTTCCAGGACCTTGAGCTTGCCGATTTCCTCATCGATTTTCTTGCGAGCCTGGGGCGGCAGGGTCTTGCCTTCCAGGCGCTGCTCGAATTGTTCGATATCGGCGCTGCGATCGTCCTTGCTCAGCCCCAGTTCCTGCTGGATGACCTTGAGTTGTTCTTTCAGGAAGAACTGACGCTGATGTTCGCCAATCTTGCGATTGACCTCGGCTGAGATCTCTTTCTGCAGGCGTGCGACTTCAACTTCCTTGCGCAGCATGGGCAGGACTTTTTCCATGCGCTTGAGCATGGGCACGCAATCGAGTACTTCCTGCAGTTCGACGCCGGTGGCCGAGGTCAGGGCCGCGGCGAAGTCGGTGAGGGGCGAAGGATCGTTGGGGCTGAAGCGGTTGAGATAGTTCTTCAGTTCTTCGCTGTAAAGCGGGTTGAGCGGCAGCAGCTCCTTGATCGCGTTGATCAGGGCCATGCCGTAGGCCTTGACCTCGTCGGTCGGTTCGTTGGGCTGCTGCGGATATTCGATTTCCACCAGATAGGGCGGGCGATGATGCTTGAGCCAGGTCCGGATGCGAACGCGGCTCAAGCCCTGGGCCACGAACTGTAATCGACCATTTTCGCGGCTGGCATGGTGAACCTTGACTAAAGTGCCATACTCCGGAAGCGCCTTGGTATTGAAGTGGCGAGGATCTTCCTGAGGGGTGTCCATGAAAAACAGCGCAAGTGAGTGATGCTCGGACTTGCTGACCAGCTCGAGGGTTTCGGCCCACGGCTCTTCATTGACGATCACAGGCAGAACCTGTGCCGGAAAGAAAGGGCGGTTGTGGATCGGAATGATGTAGACCTTGTCCGGGAGATTCTGGCCTGGAAGAGCGAGTGAGGTGCTGTCGGAGTTCAGGTGAATAGTGTGTTCGGCTGCGCCATCGGGCAAATCTTGCGAGTCTTTCTGCTGGTCACTCATAGGGCACCTGCGAAATTGAACATGATGCTTAGATGGGGCAAGTGCCCTCAGGTTTCAATGGGGGCGGTCGATAGCGTGAGTAGGAGGCAATCAGCCAATGAAATGCAGGGTATTGCCCTGTGTTTTGTAGGGGCTGATTGCTTGATGGCAAATGCCTGATGTTGCGTGCTCTTAATGAGTCGACAGTTCATCTGCATGCAAAACCATGCCAAGGCTGGCGTTCTTGTTATCAGTACTGCCGTTTTGGATTGAATCGAGTATGACCAGAGTATTTTCCTCAGTTGTCCTGACTGGATTATTGGCGTGGTCCGCGACGCAAGCATCGGCTGCGGCATTGACGGCCCAGGTATTCGACAAGCAAGGCAAACCGCTTGCCGATGCTGTCGTGACGCTCAAAGGACCTGCTACAGCGGCTGTGAACGGTGGCAAGGCTGAAATGGACCAGCGCGACCAGGAGTTTTCGCCTCACGTGCTGGCTGTGCATACCGGTGCGCAAGTCAAATTCCCCAACAGTGACAACATTCGTCATCAGGTCTATTCCTTCTCCCCCGCAAAGCGTTTCGAGCTGCGTCTCTATGAAGGCACGCCTTCCGAGCCGTTGCTGTTCGACAAGGCGGGGGTCGTGGTGCTTGGCTGCAACATCCATGACTGGATGGTTGGCTATATCTATGTCACCGACGAGCCATGGTTCGGTGTGACCGACAGCAACGGCACCCTCAAGCTTGACCAGTTACCTGCCGGGCATTACGTGGCAACGCTCTGGCATCCCCAGGCTGAGGACATGCAGCCGGTTGCGGGAGGCGAATTCGATGTTCCCGCGTCTGGCCTGACCCAGCGTTTCAACCTTGATGTCGAGGTCAAGGCTGAAGATAAACCTGCCAAGCCCGCTCCGGGGGCGTTTGGCGAAGCTTTCCACAAGGCTGCCCATTAATGAATCTTCGTAACAGCTTTCAGGCGCGCATTGCCTGCGTATTGATCGCTTTGCTGCTTATCGTGGTCAGCGCGGTGTACTTTGCCGTCAAGATTGCGACAGGCGATGCGGTTCGTACCCAGGCTCAGGCGCAACTGGAAGTGGGCAGCCGGGTTTTTGAACGTCTGATCGAGCTGCGTGGCAAGCGCTTGCGCGATACGGTGCAATTACTCTCTGCCGATTTCGGCTTTCGCGACGCGGTAGCCAGCGAGGACTCATCGACCATCCGCTCGGTGTTGTTGAACCATGGCAGCCGTATCAATGCCAGCGACATGTTTCTGCTGGGCATGGACGGTACGGTGATCTCCAGTACCGAATCCAATGTGCCGGAGGGCTCGAAGTTCGTTTATGACCAGGCATTGCGCAATGCCAAGCGCAATAAACAGTCGGTCCTGATTATTCCGGGTGGCGGCATACCGCACTTGCTGGTTGAAAGTACGGTTCTGGCTCCCTTGCCCATCGGACGTGTAGTGATGGGGTTTGCCATCGACAACGATATCGCTCAGGAACTGCGTTCCCTCAGTGGCCTGGAGGTGTCGTTCCTGACCGTGGAAAACGGTCAGCCCGGAGAGTTGATCAGCACTCAGCCTGAGGCCTTGCGTCCTGGCATGGTCGAGTTGATGCGTAGCTTGGCCGAAGGTCAGATGCGTGTCACCGAGCAGTTGAACCAGAACTTTCTCAGCCAGTCACTGATGCTGGCCAACACCGGCCAGGCCAGCGACGGGCAAGTGATTGCCTTGCTGCAAAGCCCACTGGACAAGGCCCTGCAGGCCTTTGCGCCACTGGATGAAAAAATCTTCTGGATTTCCCTGGCCGCGCTGTTTGGCTCTTTGCTGGGTACGCTGGCGCTGGCACGCAGCGTCTCCACTCCGGTTCGGGAGCTTGCACTGGCTGCCCAGCGTATCGGTGACGGTGATTATGAAACGCCGGTGGTGATGAAGCGCAGTGACGAACTGGGCATGCTCGCAGACTCCATTAACACCATGCAGCAGGGGATCGCCGTACGTGAAGGGCAATTGGCGCACAACGCCTTGCATGATGCAGTGACCGGATTGCCTAACCGCGCACTGGTCATGGAGCGTCTGGGCAGTGCGATTGCTGCGCAGCGCCCGGTCGCCCTGATGTACCTGGGCATCGAGAACATGGCATCGATCAACGACAGCAGCGGTGCCGAGGGTGTTGACCAATTGTTGCGCCAGGTCGGCCAGCAATTGCAGGATGCGCTGGGCTCCGGTGATACCGTGGCGCGTCTGGCCGCCGATGAGTTTCTGTTGTTGCTGGATCACACCACCAGCGATGGTGCTGTGGCCATGGGCGATACCCTGCAGCGCATACTCAGCGAACCGCATCGTGTGGATAACCAGGACGTTTCCCTTGAGTGCTGCATCGGTATCACCACCTACCCGGAAAACGGCGATGCCCCCAAGGAACTGCTTAGCCGCGCGGCCATTGCCCGTAAGGATGCAGCGAATCTGCCGGGCCGCATGCAGATCTATGAAGATGGTCGCGACCTTGCACACCAGCGCCAGATCAGCCTGATTCGCGACCTGCGCAAGGCTGCACAGAATGGCGAGTTGATGCTGCATTACCAGCCCAAGCTGGATATCAGCAAAGGCCATGTGCGTCAGGCCGAAGCCTTGTTGCGCTGGAGCCACCCGCAGTTCGGCAATGTATCGCCTGCCGAATTCATCGTGCTGGCCGAGCGTACCGGCAGCATCCAGTTGCTGACCAACTGGGTGATCGAAGAAGCCATGCGCCAGTTGGCCGAGTGGAACAAGCGCGGTCTGTTCATCCAGCTTTCGGTCAATGTTTCGGCCGACGACCTGCTCAGCGGCGATCTGGTCGGGCACGTTGTCAAACTGCTCAGCCTCTATGGTGTGCCGGCCGAGCAACTGATTTTCGAGATCACGGAAAGCGCCGTGATGAGCGAACCTGAAAAAGCCCTGATCGTGCTCCATCGTTTGCGCGAATGCGGTATCAGTCTTTCGGTGGACGACTTCGGCACCGGCTACTCTTCATTGGCGCACCTCAAACGATTGCCGGTACAGGAGTTGAAGATCGACCAGTCCTTTGTCCGCAACCTGGATGAAACCAGCGAGGACGCCGTGATCGTGCGTTCCACCATCGAGATGAGTCACAACCTGGGGCTCAAGGTGGTCGCTGAGGGTGTCGAGTATCAGCACAGCCTGGATTTGCTTGAGCGTTGGCACTGCGATACGGCTCAGGGCTACCTCATCAGTCGCCCTTTGACCGCCCCTGCGTTCGAGGCATGGATTGCCACGTCTCTGACCTCACCCAGCCTGATGGTTAATTGACTATGACCTACAGAAGTTCGTTGTTGTTGGGTTGCTTTCTGGGAGCTTTCTCATCCCTTTCCATGGCCGATAACGGTCGCCTGATCGCCACGGGCGGTGCCAGCAGCATAGAGGGTGCAGCGGGTGGCGGGATCACGCCATGGGCGGTGATTACAGGTTATGGCGAGCAGGGCGAGTGGGGCGCAAGTGCTTTTGCCACCCATGTCGATCTGCCCGACTACACTCTGGATGTGGCGGGTATGGCGGTGGCTTACGGCAACCGTGTCGAGCTGTCCTATGCTCACCAGCGTTTCGATCTGGGCACCTTGCAGCACAAGTTGAGCCTGCCTGACGACAACCTGACCCAGGATGTTTTCGGGGTCAAAGTGCGGTTGTTCGGCGATCTGATCTACGACTCCCTGCCCCAGGTGTCGCTGGGGGTGCAGTACAAGCATCAGAACGATTTCCTCATCCCGAGCCTCATCGGCTCAAAGCGTGATTCCGACGTCGAGGGCTACCTGACCGCCAGCCGCCTGTTCATGGGCGCAGCCTTTGGTTACAACCTGGTGGTCAACGGCGGCGTGCGTTACAGCCGTGCCAACGAAACCGGTCTGCTGGGCTTTGGTGGCGACCGCCGCGACAGTCGCAGCGTTCTCAAGGAGGGTTCGGTGGCGGTGCTGTTCAATCCACGCTGGGCCATGGGGGTTGAGTACCGTGAGAAGCCGGACAACCTGTCATTTGCCGGCGAGAGCGATTGGGCAGACATCTTTGTCGGCTATTTCCCCAACAAGCACTTGTCCGTTGTCCTGGCCTACGCACGGCTGGGCGAAATCGCCACGCTGGATAACCAGAACGGCACTTATCTGTCTATTCAGGGGAGCTTCTGATGAGACATCTGCTGATGTGCCTGACGATTGTCTTGCTGGCAGGCTGCGCCCAGCAACCGCCCAGGGATGACAGTCTTTATCAGGATCTCGGGCAGCGTGCCGGTATCCAGCGCATCGTCGAAGGCATGTTGATGAACGTTGCTCAGGATGATCGTATTGTCGAGCGCTTCAGGAGGGTCAATATCGTTTTGCTGCGCGACAGGCTGGTGGAAAAACTCTGTGTCGAAGCCGGAGGGCCTTGTGAATACAAAGGCGACAGCATGGCCGAATCCCACAAGGGCCAGAACCTGACCCGCAGCGATTTCAATGCGCTGGTAGAAAACCTCATCAAGTCCATGGATGCCGAGAACATCCCGGTGCCGGTGCAAAATCGTCTGATCGCCAGACTGGTACCGATGCGTGGCGAAGTAATCGAAAAGTAACCCTCTTTCTGGCAGGTTCGCAATCAAGTCGTTTACGTTGACGACTTGATTGCGAAACGGGCCTGCCCGATGTTCCTCTTCCGAATACTCTTTTCTTTTGACTGTTTCTGTTAAAGCAGCGGTTCTGCTTTCATGAAGAAATATTAACTTGTGATTTTGTTTGTCTGATGCAATTCAATTGCTCTGTGGAAGCCGATGCGCCAAAGCCTCATGGAATTGAAATAAAGAAATCGCCATAAAAAATATTTCTGGATTCTTCGCAGATATGGTATTTCGTTCGAGCGCTCAAGACGGGCTATCTCCCGTCCTCAGGCCATTGCGTTATAAGCAACTACCCGTCTGTGCATAACGCTTTTGTATCGAGTCAGTTACGAACTTATACAAGTCAGATGAACTGCGCATCTTCAAAAAACAGCAGTGCCTATTCAAGTTTTTTGCTTTGGTCATCTGTCCGGATAATCAGGGCCGTTTTCAGTGTGTTTCTCATTCCCAGGAACGTTATATGTTGCAGAAGCAAAGCGTGCTGTTGAAAAGTGTTATCTCGCGTCAACTGGAACTGATTCGCGTATTGGGCACAGGAGTCGCCATGGCGGCAGTGGTCATGCTCCCGCTGGGAACCGCCCACGCAGCGGCACCGGCTGCCGAGGTTGCGCAGCAGGGGATCAGGGCGTTCAAGTTGTGCACAGGCACTGACAACCGGGCTCATATCCAGGAAGGTACGGTCGATCAGAAGTTTCGTACCAATGTGGACATCATCCACTTCAAGGAAACGGCACCTCATTCATCCTACGACTGGCATCCCGCTCCCGAAGAGCAATACGTGATTACCCTGAGCGGCACGCTCGAGTTCTTCACTACCGGCGGCGAAACCTTTGTCCTGCGCCCGGGCGATGTGCTGGTTGCCCAGGACACCACAGGCGAAGGGCACCGCTGGCAGATGGTCGGCGACGAGCCATGGCGCCGGGCTTATATCACCCTCAAACCCGGTGTAAAAACCGCGTTCGTGCCCAAGGCGGGTTCCAAGGGCTGCTGACCGGTTTGATCGCGCATGTAAAAAAGGCGGCTCCCCTCAGGGGAAGCCGCCTTTTTGTTACTGCACGAATTCTTACTTCGGCAGTTTGAACGCCATTACGTAGTCACCCTGTCTGGTCCCCAGAGAACCGTGACCACCGGCCACCACCAGCACGTATTGCTGGCCGTCCTTGCCGGTATAGGTCATCGGAGTGGTCTGGGCACCTGCGGGCAGTCGCGCTTCCCACAACTGCTTGCCGTTACGGACATCGTAGGCGCGCAGGTACTGATCCAGAGTGCCGCTCAGGAAAGCCACGCCGCTGGCGGTGGTGAAAGTGCCGCCCAGGCTTGGAACGCCCATGGTCAGGGGAATCGGGACTGGCGAGCTGTCACGCACGGTGCCGTTCTTGTGCATCCAGATGGTCTGATGGTTGGTCAGGTCCACGGCTGCCACATAACCCCACGCCGGTGCCTGGCAAGGCAGGCCCATCGGCGAGAGCAACGCTTCGAGAATCACGCCATAGGGTGCGCCCTTGTTCGGTTGCACGCCTTCGGTTTCGCTCTTGCGACCCGGCCCGGCTTCAACCTCGGCAGCAGGCACCAGTTTCGAGCGGAACGCCATGTAGCTCGGGTTGACGAATGCGATCTGGCGAACCGGATCAACCGAGATACCGCCCCAGTCGAACACGCCGAAGTTGCCCGGATAGACGATCGAGCCCTGCAGTGATGGCGGGGTGAACGGACCTTCGTAGCGCAAGGATTTGAAGTCGATCCGGCACAGCATCTGATCGAATGGCGTTACGCCCCACATGTCACGTTCCTTGAGGGGCGGTGGCATGAAGTTCAGGTCGGACTTGGGTTGTGTCGGCGAGGTGTAATCCCCTTCGACCGCGCCCTGAGGTACCGGCACTTCCCTGATCGGCACGATGGGCTGACCGTTGCTGCGGTCCAGCACATAGATACTGCCCTGTTTGGTCGAGGCCAGTACCGCCGGTTTGATGCCATCGGCGGTTTTCATGTCCATGAGGGTCGGTTGACCGCCCACATCCATATCCCACAGATCGTGATGGGTGAACTGGTAGTTCCAGCGCACCTTGCCGGTGGCGATATCCAGCGCGACCAGGCCTGCGCTGTATTTCTCCGAGGCTGGCGTGCGGTTGCCGCCCCACTGGTCAGGCATTTGATTGCCCATCGGCAGGTACAGCATGCCCAGCTTTTCATCGACGCTGAACATGGACCACATGTTCGGCGAGTTACGGGTGTAGGTCTTGCCTTCGGCGATAGGGGTCGTATCGTCCGGATTGCCGCTGTCCCAGTTCCACACCAGACGTCCGGTGTGAACGTCGTAGGCGCGGATGACGCCCGAAGGTTCGTCGATGGAAACGTTATCGGTGACATGGCCGCCGATCACCACCAGATCCCTGGTCACGGCCGGTGGCGACGTGGAGTAGTAACCGCCCGGTGCGAAGGTGCCGATATTGGCGCTCAGATCGATCGAGCCTTTGTTGCCGAAGTCCTCACACATCTTGCCGGTGTCGGCGTTCAGAGCGATCAGACGGGTGTCGGCGGTAGGCAGGAAGATGCGGCGCGGGCAGGCATTGCTTGCAGTGCCTTCGGTGGCCGGGCTTTGCTCAGGGCTGCTCGCGGCATAGGCAGCGTCATCGTGATACGAGACGCCACGGCAGGTCATGTGCGCCCAGCCTTTGAAGTTTTCTGCATTCTGGGTGCTGATCTTCGGATCGAAGCGCCAGATTTCCTTGCCGCTGTCCGGGTCCAGTGCGATCACCTGGCTGTGTGGCGTACACACGTACAACATGCCGTTGACCTTGAGCGGCGTGTTCTCGGCTGTGGTTTCTCCCGGATCGTTCGGCCCTGGAATGTCGCCGGTGCGATAGCTCCAGGCGGGCACCAGGGTATTGACGTTCTGCGGCGTGATCTGGGCCAGTGGCGAGTAGCGGTCGCCAAAGCCGGTACGTCCATAGGACTGCCAGTCGCCATCGGGCATGGCAGGGGCGGTGTTGGTGGTGCCTGCGGTTTCGCGGTCCAGTTGCCCTTCGATGCGACCGGGGTTTGTGAACTGGCTGGCCAGTGCGGTCAGGCCCGCCAGCACTACCGCGACCGTCAGGGCACCTGTTCCCAGGCGGGCAGGTTCGCCACGCAGCAGAGGCCGACGAAACCATGGCAGCAGCAGGACGATACCCAGTGCGAACCAGAGCGCCAGACGTGGTACCAGTTGCCACCAGTCGAGGCCGACTTCCCACAAGGCCCAGACCGTGCTCGCAAACAGCAGGAGTGCATACAGACCAAGCGCGGAGCGATGTCCCAGGATGAGCAATACGCCGGTTACCGTAAAGCCGATGCCTGCCAGCAAGTAGTAGAGCGAGCCATCCAGTTGCATCAGTCTGAGGCCGCCAACCAATAGGACCAGCCCCATCAGCGCGATCACCAGACCGAGCAGTGTGGGTAACAGGCGATTTCTACTCAAAGCACCTTCAGTGCTCATAATGCGAATCTCCGTGACGATTGAATGGTTTATTGACGCTGTTGTGCGCATTGCGCATTGGCGTCATGTTTTTGAACGCTAGTTCTTGAAACGAATTTCCGACAGCCGATATCAACCATTGGTCAGAAAGCGGGCGTTGAGGCGTAGACCGCTGTGGCTGGAATTCGTGCATTGAAGTGGCGGTGACAGGGACTGCCCGATGGAGCGCAGCGTCAGGCCAGGGTGGAGAATGATAGGGAGCTAACTATTTTTTGACCAGCCACAAAACTGACAGGCACTGTTGCGCCATTGGCAACAGTGCGCTCGCAAGCGCCTGCGCATTGCACGCAGACGCTTTTCAAGGCGATCAGAAAGTGGTGCGCAAACCGACTTGCACGCTACGTCCCTGGGCTGGTGCGATATCCCGCAGGATCGAGCTGGCGTAGCGCACGGTCTGGTTGGTCAGGTTTTCGCCATTGACGAAAGCCAGCCATTGACTGCCGCCCAGATCGAAGCGGTAACCGGCACTGGCACCCAGCGTGGTGTAACCGTCGGTCGTGGATTCGTTATCCGGGACTCGACGCTGAGCGCTGGCATGTTCGATATCGATGCGCGCCTGCCACTTGTCCAGTTCCCACAGCAGGCCACTGTTCAGGCGCAGGGGGGCGATACGCGGCAAGGCTTCGCCGGTATCCAGATTCGTGGCACGGGTGTAGTCACCGGACAGCTCCAGCGCCAGACTGCCGTAACGGTTTTCACCCAGCTTCCAGTGATCCTGGGCCTCGAAACCGCTGAAGCGTGCCCGAACGCCAGCGTAGTTGAATTCCGGGATACCGCTGGCATCGTCCTGTCCGTCGTCATCGACGGTGCGACCACTGCCCAGCAAGCCGATGTAGTTGGAGAAGTGGCTGTAGAACACACCCGCGCTGCCTTTATGGATGCCGTTGTCGAAGCGCAGGGCCAGATCGCTGGAAACCGCTTTCTCTTTCGACAGGTCGGAATTGCCGCGCTCGTAAGTGCCAGTGGCTACGTGCGCGCCGTTGGCATACAGCTCATAGAAAGTGGGAGCACGTTCGGTGTAACCCAGTGTCGCTGCCAGGGACCAGACCGGTGTCAGGGTGTAGACCGCGCCCGACGACAGGCTGCCTGCCGTGAACTTGCTGGAGTTGTCGGCTGCGGCAAAGCGGTCCTTGCCCTGGGCATCGGGATCGACCGTGGTGTGTTCGATACGTCCGCCCAGGCTCAGCTTCAAGCGCTCGGTGGCTTGCAGTTCTTCAAGAATGAACAGCGCGCCGGCATCGGTGTCGGTCTGTGGCACGAAGGCTTCTTCACCCAGAGCAGAAAACTCGCTGCGGGTTATCTGTGCGCCCACTACACCATTGAGCGGTCCGATAGGCTGATGGCGGGCTTCGATGCGCGCTTCGTAACCCTTGTTCTTGAAAGTGGTGCCGACTTCGCCGCCTTCGATCTCGCGGTGTTCATAGTCGGTGTAGCCCGCGTCGAGTTTGACCGACGTGAAAGGCCCGGAGAGATTGCGGATCTCGGAGGCGAAAGCGTAATGCTCCTGCTGCATGCGGATACGCACATCCTGCTCGGCGGGTGAGCCGTAGTTGGAGTCATAGTTGCTGTACGACACGCCGGCATAGCCGTCATCCCAGGTGTAGGAGCCGCCGACGGCACCGCCGTCCTGACGTCCATCGCTGTTGCTCAGGCGGTTCTTCTTGTCACCGTCTTCGCTGCCCTGGGCGCGCAGTTCGCTGGTACGAGCGTAGCCGGGGATGCGCAGGTCATTGAACTCACGAGCGTTGGCATCGATGTGCAAGGCGAACTGGCCGTTACCGGCCTCCAGTTTGCCGGCGCTGCTACGGGTCGTATCCGCTCCGCCGTAGCGAAGCTCACCGGCACCGTGAATGCCTTCGATGGCTTCGGTGGGGATGCGGTTATCGAAGGTGTTGACCACACCGCCGATGGCACTGCCGCCATAGAGCAGGGCAGCCGGACCTCGAACGATTTCGACACGCTCGACATTCACCGGGTCCAGCGGGACGGCGTGGTCGTAGGACAGGGACGAGGCATCCAGTGCGCCTACGCCATTGCGCAGAATACGAATCCGGTCACCGTCCATGCCGCGAATGATCGGGCGGCTGGCTCCCGGGCCGAAATAAGACGAAGAAACCCCCGGCTGCCTGTTCAGGGTTTCACCCAGGCTGCCTTTCTGTTCGAGCGTCAGGGCATCGCCTTCCAGAACCGTGGTCGGCGTTGCCAGTTGGTCACTGCCCAGCGGGTTGGCTGTGATGACCTGAGGCTGCAGTTCAAGACTTTCAGCCGCATGGGCTGGCGCGGCGAGCAGGAGGGCGGTTGCCAGTGGCGTCAGGCGCCAGAGCAGGTTGCGGTGCATCGGTGACATGGCGATTTCCTTGGCGGGGCGTGCAGCAGGGCCCCAGATCGAGAGCGAGCATGAGGGTGTAATTTATTGTTACACTATAACATCTCTTTTTGGCCTGAAAAGGGGAACTTTTTGCCGGGCGCTCTGAAGCTTTCCTGTGGTCGGATCTGACGAAACTTCCATCATCTCGCGCTAAGCTCTTCCTACCTTCTGATGGCTCGGCTAAGGTGCGCACCTTCGCATTCATCAAGCTTCAAGGTCAGCCATGACAACAACCCAGAACGACCCTCTGCACGGCGTCACGCTGGAACAGATCCTCAAGGCTCTGGTCGAGCACTATCAATGGTCCGGTTTGTCTGAGCGCATCGATATTCGCTGCTTCAAGAGTGATCCCAGTATCAAGTCCAGCCTGACCTTTCTGCGCAAGACCCCCTGGGCGCGCGAGAAAGTGGAAGCGCTGTACGTGAAGCTGCATCGCAGCAAGGGTTGGTAAGACATTCGGCATGGACGCCGGCCTTCAAGGATCAAAAGATGCACAGCGAACATCCGCAACTGACGCAGGGACAGCGTCGCTACACGCTTGTTGCCGCCTGCCTGGGCTGGGCAGGTCTGGCTATCCAGATGTATCTGATTTTCTGGGCACGCTGGGCCGACCAGGCCAGCCTGCTGGGTGGGCTGGTGCGTTTTTTCAGCTTCTTTACGGTCCTGAGCAATACGCTGGTCGCGGTGGCGCTCACCTGTGCATTGAGTCACCGCCAGTCCCGCGGACATGATTTCTTTCGCAACCCGGTCGTGTGTGGCGGCATTGCGGCCAGCATTGCGTTGGTGGGCATTGCCTATAACCTGCTGCTGCGCCATCTGTGGCAACCGCAAGGCTGGCAGTGGATCGCGGACGAATTGCTGCACGACGTCATGCCGCTGATCTTCGTGGTGTATTGGTGGCTGTATGTGCCCAGAGGCAGGCTGCGTTTTACCCATGTGCTGCTATGGACGCTGTACCCGATCCTCTATTTCGGCTACGTCCTGCTGCGCGGCAATGCATTGGGGGATTACATGTATCCCTTCATCGATGTCGGGACGCTTGGGTATGCCCGCACGTTGATCAATGCGGGCGAAGTACTGCTGGGTTTTGTGGGGATCGCGCTGGTCTTGCTGGGGATTGATAAATGGTTTCGCGAACGAACGCCTCGATGAAGGCGTTCATTCGCCAGGCAATAGCCTGATCAGTCCTCGTCATTTTCATCCAGGCGCCAGTAACCCGCTGCCTTGACGAACCCCTCATCAAGCCCGAATTCGTCCAGCAGCACACGGCGGATCTTGCGCGACAGGGCCGCTTCGGTAGCGACCCAGGCGTAGAGCTTGCCTGCCGGTATTTCCAGACCGCGGGCAACTTCCAGCAGGTCCTGTTCGCCGCGCACGACCCAGGTGACTTCCACCTTGGCCTGACTTGCGAGAACCTGTTGCTCATCCTTATTGGCTATCTCGATCACCACCCGGGCGGTGCGATTCGCTGGCAGCGACTCCAGACGCCGGGCAATGGCCGGGATGGCGGTTTCGTCGCCGATCAGCAGATAGCTGTCGAAGATATCCGGCACCACCATGGAGCCTCGTGGACCGGCGATATGCAGGAATTGCCCCGGCTCGGCCTGAGCCGCCCAGGTGGCCGCAGGGCCGTCACCGTGCAGAACGAAATCGATATCCAGCTCGCCTGTGACTTCGTCGTAACGACGCGGCGTGTAGTCGCGCATGGCCGGGCGTGGGCCGTCGCCGTTGCTACCGGGTGTGAAGTTTTCCAGCGCAGCCTGCTCTTCGGGAGTCTGGGCGAATAACAGCTTTACGTGGTCATCGCTGCCCAGGCTGATGAAACCTGCCAGTTGCGGCCCGTGCAGGGTGACGCGACGCATCAGTGGGGTCAGGTCGGTGACACGCAAGACTTCAAGCTTGCGCATTCTGATTTCGTGATTGACGCGATGGATCGATTGTTGCGAATTCATACGGACTTCTCCGACGCAGATTGGGGGCCGTCAACGATGGCTTTGGCGGTTTCATTGAGCAGGTCGCGCACGCGAAGAATTTCTTCCGGGCTCCAGCGACCGTGGTGCATCTGCAGTGCATGACGCAGGTTGTGCACCGCTTCATGGATTTCCGGTGGACGATCGTGACCGCGCAGGGAGCGCTTGCTGACTTCGATCCGCATCCGTACGCCATCGAGCGCAACGGCCTGTTCGGTCAGCGATCCCAGACCGGCAGCAGTAATGGTGTAGAGCTTCTTGCCGCCCTGGGCATCGCCCAGGACCAGTTCGCTTTCTTCAAGAAAGGTCAGGGTTGGATAGATCACACCGGGGCTTGGGCTGTAGGCACCATCGAACATGCCTTCGATCTGACGGATCAGGTCATAGCCATGACAAGGCTGCTCGGCGATCAAGGCCAGCAGCAACAGTTTCAAGTCGCCGGGCGCGAACACCCGAGGGCCACGTCCGCCGCGTTCACGGCCAGGGCGTTTTTCAAAGCCGTCATGGCCATCGCCATATTCGCGAAGCAGGGGACGGCCGTGGGGGCGGTGAGGGTCATCACGCATTCTCTTCATCTCTCGTTACGATTTAGATATACCTTAAGATATATCTTAGATGTTTCGCAAAGAGATACGGACGAACGGTTTCATGCGCGCGGTGAGGGCGTGCTGCACATGGCATGTCCACCATTTTCCAGATAGGGCACAAGAATGGGAGCCATGCCCTTGAGCACCTGAACCGGCAAGGCCGAGGTAAACCTGAAGCCTTCGGCGGCTCGGCCCGGGACAAAAGCGGTCAGGGTGCCGAAATGGTTTTCACCGATGTAGAACACAAAGGTGGCTGTGCGGTTGATGGCCCGTGAGCTGATGACCCGGCCACCTGCCCCGATGCTTTCGATACGGTTGTCACCGGTGCCTGTCTTGCCGCCCATGGCCAGAATGCTGCCGTCCTGCAGTTTGAAAGTGCCTTGCACGCGCTTGGCCGTGCCGCCATCCACCACCTGCGACAGCGCTTCGCGCATGGCGGCTGCCACTTCGGAAGGCAGCACGCGCTTGCCCAGTTCCGGGTTACTGGTCAGTACGGTTTCATAGGGTGTACCGGCAGCAAAATGCAGGTTGTCGATACGCAGGGCGGGCAGGCGGATGCCATCGTTCTGAATGATGCCGATCAGTTCGGCCAGCGCCGCAGGACGGTCACCTGAGCTGCCGATGGCCGTCGCCAGTGAAGGCACCAGATGATCGAATGGATAACCGACTCGCTGCCAGCGCTGCTCGATATCCAGAAACGCCTCGACTTCCATCATCGTGCGGATACGACTGTCCCGGGCGCTCTTGTGTCGGCTCTTGAACAGCCAGCCATAGACTTCCTGACGCTCATGACGGCTGGCGGCAACTGCATCCTTGAACTGCGCCTCGGGGTATTTCAGCAAGTAGCCGAGCAGCCACAGATCAAGAGGATGGACGCGAGCGATGTAACCCTGATCCGGCAAGTCGTAGGCGCCAGGTCCGTAGTTCTTGTACAGCTCGGTCAGGCGTTTGTCGGTCAGTTTCGGGCTGGTTGCCTTTTCGACCAGATGGGCGCGGACGAAGGCGTTGAAAGTCTCCTGATCGGCACCGGGCAACAGATAGCGATGCACCGCAGCCAGTCGGGTGGCGGTGGGGTTGATGCCATCGAGAAAGGTGTCCAGCCGCTCCTGGGTGGATTTGTCCTTGTAGCGCTTCCAGAACTTGAGCAGGAAAACCGTACCTTCACGATCGGCAAACTGGCTCAGGTATTCCTGGCGGCGAGGGTTGTTATCGTCCTTGAGCAAGGCGGCGCTGTTGTTTGGAGCCTGATAGGTGCTGTAGCGCACCAGATCGCGCATCAGGCGAATGAACGGCAGGTTGATCGACTCGCGCAACGACTCGCGCAGTGTCGCAATCCGCTCGTTGTCTTCGCGACGAAAGTTGTTGAAACGATGCATACCCCCACCGGTAAAAAAGCTTTCGCCGGGGCTGGCCGAGTATTGCCGATCCAGGGCAGCGGAGAGCATTTTCGACAGATCCCGGTCCTTGTTCTGTATCAGGTAATCCAGGGCCCAGCGGGTCAGGCGGTCGGGTTCTTCCACCGGCGTCTTTCTCAATTCGTTGACGCTCATGGCGGCGTAGCGTTCGTGCAGTTCGGCAATGATCTCCAGATAGGTGGTCAGCACCCGCATCTTGGCGGTGGAGCCCAGCTCCAGTTTGCTGCCTTCGTTGATATCGAACGGCTGATCGGTGCTGTCGGTTTGCACCCGCACCCGCGAACCATCCGGACCGCGCTCGAACAGAGTGAAGCTGTAGCGCACCTGAGCCGTACTGGCTGGTGACAGCAGTCGTTCACCGAACAGACCGATCTTTTCCGCGAAGGCCGGATTCGCCAGATCACGCAGATACTGGCTGACGCTGTTCTGCAGTTCGCCCTGCAAAGTGCTGGTGGCCGAAAGATCGAGACGGTCCAGATCGTAGAGCGGGCGATTGAGCAGGTTGGACAGCCGGCTTCGGGCAACGCTGATGCCCTTGTTGGTTTCGATGGGCTGGATCGTTGGTTGCTGCACCCAGTCACGGTAGGTAATGGTGCTGGCCAATGCGGCATTGGCCAACTGTTCATCGATAACCTTGGCCTGGGCGAGCAGGCGGATATGGCTATCGGTGAGGTCCGCCAGCTCCAGCCGGCCCTTGGTCAGATAATAGGATGGACGACGTTGGGCGATGATCAGCGATAATACTTCGCGTAATGCCAGACCCTTTTCAGCCAGGCCTTTTGCGTCCTGGGGATCGGAGGCAAGGATCTGATTGGTTCTGGCAAAGTCGGCACCAAACCAGACCCGCAAGCCTTCGGCCATGCCGTGCACTTCGCCGTGCCCCGGCACTGCGGACAACGGCACGCTGTTGAGGTAATCGCGTACCACATGCTGACGTGCCTGCAAGGTCTGCTCGCCCGGCAGATAGGCCCGCACACTGGCAGAAATCATCTGCCGCAACTTCTCCGAACCCGATTGCGTCATGCCGTCCGGCGAATGACGGTATTTTTCCAGTTGCGTCGCCAGGGTACTGCCGCCTGCCGACTGCCCTGGGATCGAGAATATCTTGGCCACCTGTGACAGTGCCGCCTTGGCGAAGCGCGGCCAATCCACGGCCGGGTTGGCCAGCGGCTGTTGTTCATCTAACAGATCACGGTTCTCGATGAACAGGAGACTGCTGACCACCAGGGGCGGGATAGAGGTGAAGTCGGCGTAGAGTTGCTGCGGGTAGCGAAACTCATAAAGCGGCTCGCTGCGGCAATCGGTAATCGACAGGCCAGCCTGGATTTTCTCTTCGTAGGGCACGAAAAAACCGTGCTGGCTGTAGCGCAACAGCTCGGGGGAAAAACGTGTCTGCCGGGTAATCAGATAGTCGCGTTTGAGCAGGCGCGACAGGAACTCATCCATCGACGAATAGCCAAGGCGCTTGTCGAAAGGTCCCTCACCGGGATAGACCACCGCATCGCTCGGACCGGGCTCCAGGGAGTAACTCAAGCTGGCGGCAAAGCGGCTGAATTCCTTGGCCTGAAGCCTGGAGCTGCGGCTTTCGACGGCAATGGCCGCTCCCAGTGCAACACCGCCCATGACCACCACGACCCAGAACACCCGCCACCCGTAACGCTTTCGCCGGGGAGGGCTGGACATGGGAGGGTCATCCTGACGCTCAGCAGAAATCACACCTTGCCTGGTATCGGAATGCCGTAATACGCCCATGATCGATTGGCCCGGTCACCCTGTTAGTCGCACTTGTCTCAAGCTTAGACGCTGGCCGGGGCGGCGGGAAAAATTGTCGGGTGAGGTGGGGCATTTCGGGTCGGCAGAGCATAAAGGAATAAGTGGGTAGGACGTTTCCCTTTGTTTTCTGCTGGATTGAACATTGTCGGGCTTGGTGGTTACGTCCGGCTTGTCAGGTTTTGTACGAAAAGTCGGCGAGTGAAGGTCAGGCAAGGCAAAAACCGGCGAGGAACGGTCGGATTCGCGCACGAGCCGGTTTTTAACGCCGCATGGCCGAGCGCAGGCACCTTCCGTACAAAACCTGGTGGCAAAGACTGCCCCGCATGAAATAAATACCAAGGAAGTTGTCATGAACAAAAACATGAACTGGTTTTACCCGGCGTTTTTATCCGGTGTTTTATGGACGTTTTCATGCCATGTCCTGGCACAGAGCGGAGGCGCTGTGGGGCCTTCTGTTTCGACTGCTGCCCAGATGCAAGAGATCGACGGCGAAGTGTTTACGGTATTGGGCGACCGCATTCATCAGATCGAACAGACATTGCAGAGCGTCACCTCGGTCGATCGTTATAGCTTCACAGCCATCCGCGGACAGGATGTACTGCTTGCAACGCCCGGAGGCGGTGTATCGAACCGGGTATGGAAGGTTGAATATCAGCTCGATGGTGGAGCATGGCAGCTCAAGAAGTACGACGGGCCTGAGGCCTTCCGGGGCCTGAAACCGGGAGCGCGGATCAATATTCGGGTGCTGGCTTCTGACGGCGTCCGATTTGATAAAGTGGGCTACCGTATCGTTTTCGGCTCATACCCTCATATGCGCTATGAACTTCATCATGAAGAGGGTCTGCTGAAAATACCTTATGGGCTGACCAAGCCACCTTTCTTGGCTACGCAGGCTTTTACGAAGACATTGCTTGAGGGGACATTTACCGATAGCAAGGCTTATCCGTTGGAGGGTGGGGTGATGGGTTTTGAGTTGGAGCCCCATGAGGGGCTTGAAGCAATTACTAAAAGCTTTACCTCTGACTCAGAGGGCAGGATTTCGGAGCTTATCGAGTTTGAACGTTGTGAACGCGGTAAATATGCCGATAATTTTGTTCATAAGCACAATGGTCGCAATACATGGAGTACTCAATATCTTGTCGGGAAGTACGTTGCGGTCAATGTGTTACTTGGGAGCATGGCGGATAAGCCACATGTTTACGATTTTGGGCATATCTGCAAGCGAACACTGATTAATTGGTCCAGGAACTGAGCGTCATCATTCTTATAAGTAAGGTGAGCTGCCTGAATGGGCAGATCACCCTTTGTCGGTCAAGCCTTGATATCAATCAATGAAGGCTCTCGTTTCTCTGCATTTTGGTGAATCTGTCGTATCCACTCCTCACTCAAGTCGTTTTTTCTGATAGCTACGACTTTTCCGTAATCAATAGTGTCTTGAAAGTTCATGAGGTTCAGGTTGTATTTTCCGCCAAATTTTTCTGTGTCATGATCGACAAGTGTCATCATGATTTTTGCATGAGACTGAACATTATCTTTGAAGTCTTCAATATTGTTGAGTGCCTTGGTGAGCCATTTTATATCATCCTCGCTCAGGCTGTTTTTGTATGCGATTATTTTTATCTGGGCATCGTCTCCCAGTGTGTAACTGAAGCCTTTGTTGGCTAAGTCCGGCCTCAGCTCGACAAGCTCTTTTCTAAAATCATCGTAATAGCATTGCATGAGAGTCAAATTGATCGAGGCGTCCATTTCTAGTTGTCGTATATAGACTTCTCTAGTCATGGGGCGCTTTTCTGAATTTATAAAATCGTCACCATATATATAAAACTTTCCCTTCCATGGCTCCTCCTCCCGAGTATAAAACTCTTTGGCCCGTGCCTCTTTGGCGCTCATGCCGGATTCTGCTTCTGGAGCAGCCGTTTTCATGGGAGTTGAAGCACCAGGCTGAACAGAAGATAGTTGAGGTTTCACTGCGGTTGATACAACGCTGCCGATATTCATGTCTTTCTCCTTTATGAGTTGACGCTCTATCAGTAGCGGCCGCTGAAAGTAAAACTTGTCCTGATAAGTTTGTAGGAGTATTCCTAGATGCGAGTATGGTGGGGAAGTTGTAGGGTTTTTCTCTTTTTATATCGGTTAAATCAGTAAAGTTTGTCAGTCTTTAAAGGGGCTTTTGTTGGATAGGAAACGTTGATCAACGTAGCCTCCGTAATCGCACAGGCTGGCAAAAATCCCTGTTTGCCAGCCTGTTTACATTAAAATCTGCCTCAAGCCGTAACCACTCTCTGTGGTCTTCCCAGGCGTTTATTCAATTCCAGCCCATTGGCCATCAGCACCATCAAACCAAGCCCGACCAGCGCGGTGGTGACTTGCATCGGCCAGGTATCGCCGGCCAGTGCGTTGGCCATATCGGCCAGTGGTGCGAGCAATACGCCCAGGCAGAAGACCTCCAGCGAGTAGCGTCCCATGCGGCAGGTCTGTTGTGCGGGCCAGTTGTCGAGCCAGGTATGGCGGGTCGGCAGCAGTTTGGCGACCACGTAGACCAGAGCCAGAAAGTGCACGAGGCGGGCAGGGGCCAGGTCGGTCTTGCTGATGGGATAGAGGGCCTCCAGACCCAGGAGCGAAACCAGCTCGCCATGCAGTTCCGGCCATTTTTCGCTGAAGGTCAGCACGCCTGCGATTACCACATACATGGCGGCCAGCAGAAACAGCGGCTGTTGGTGCAATGAGCGTTGCTCGACCTTGGCGATGGCCGGTTTCGTGGTTTGCAATGCACAGGCACCGCCCAGTACGAACAGCAGTTGCCAGGCCACCGGGTTGAAATACCAGACCCCGCCACCTTCGTAAGCGCGCAGGTTCCAGCCAAACAGCGGCACCATCAGGTACAGCGCAATGGACAGGCCCACTGCCAATTCAACCTTGCGCAGCATCAACGGCAGGATCAACGGCAGCGCCAGTAACAGCAGGATGTAGAGCGGCAGCGGGTCGGTCAGGTTGGGTTTGAAACGCAGCAGCAACTCATCGGCCAGAGCCTGCTGCGGATTGCCGACAAAGTATTCGAGGCCCATCTGCTGGACCATGTCCCGTGTTTCAACATGGTTGTTGGCCACGAACACGATGCCCATCAATAGCGTCAGCAGAAAGATATGCACCACATATAAGACCCAGGTGCGACGCAGGATGCGTACACAGGCTACCAGCATGCCATCGTGCCGGGCGATTCCCCCGTAAGCCAGGATCGCAGCGTAGCCAGCCAGAAAGACGAATATCTCCGCTGCATCGCTGAAGCCGAAATTGCGCACGGTCAGTTGTGCCAAGGGGTTGTCGGGCACGTGATCCCAGAAAATGAAGATCAGCGCCAAACCTCGAAAGAAGTCGATTCGATAATCGCGTCCGTTACTCATAACGGTGGGCTCTTGAAAGTTTGTCGATTGATTAAGGATCAACCGCAGTGGGTTGAGGTTCCGCACCGCCAGTCAGTGTCGGTCGGCGGCGCGGCAGGGTGGCGTTAATCAACGAGAAAAGCAAAAGCCGGGCTATTACAGAATGTCTCCGTTGCGGTCGGGTCAGTTGAGTTCGGCCGGCTCGAAGCTGTCCGAGCGTGCCATTCGCCACATCCGTGAATAGAAACTGTCGTCCTGTACGCCGTTGAGCAACTGGCCCGGTTGCAGGAATACATGTGTCTGCGAGAACAGTTTGATTTCCGTCGCCGACATGCGGCGAACCAGGTGCTTGGCCTCCAGTTGCGATGGCTGGTCAAGCCCGGCAGCCGCGAGCATTTCGGCCAGGGCCTTGAGGGTGTTGCGGTGGAAGTTGAAGACCCGCTGGGCCTTGTCCGGTACGACCAGGGCTCGTTGCCTCAGGGTGTCCTGTGTTGCAACGCCGGTCGGGCATTTATTGGTGTGGCAGCTTTGCGACTGAATGCAGCCGATGGCGAACATGAACCCTCGCGCCGAGTTGGCCCAGTCGGCACCGATGGCCAGCACGCTGGCAATGTCGAAGGCGCTGACGATCTTGCCGCTGGCGCCGAGCCTGATCTTGTCCCGCAGGTTCAGGCCGACCAGGGTGTTGTGTACGAACAGCAGGCCTTCACGCATCGGTGAGCCTATATGGTCGGTGAACTCCACAGGTGCGGCCCCTGTACCGCCTTCGGCACCGTCGATAACGATGAAGTCGGGGTAGATACCGGTTTCGAGCATGGCCTTGGCGATCCCCATGAACTCCCATGGATGGCCCAGGCAGAATTTGAAGCCTACCGGTTTGCCGCCAGACAACTCGCGCAGTTGAGCGATGAACTGCATCAATTCGCAAGGGGTGGAGAAGGCGCTGTGCCGGGACGGCGAAATGCAATCCTCACCCATGGGAATGCCGCGGGTATCGGCGATTTCCTGAGTGACCTTGTGTTTGGGCAGGATCCCGCCATGGCCCGGTTTGGCACCCTGGCTCATCTTGATTTCGATCATGCGCACCTGCGGGTCACGGGCTTGTGCGGCGAAGCGCTCTGGATCGAAGCGACCATCTGCGCCACGGCAGCCGAAGTAACCGCTGCCCAGCTCCCAGGTCAGATCGCCGCCATGTTCCCGGTGATACGGGCTGATACTGCCTTCGCCAGTGTCATGGGCGAAGTTGCCCAGTTTGGCACCCTGATTCAAGGCCCGAATGGCATTGGCGCTGAGCGAACCAAAGCTCATCGCCGAGATATTGAAGATCGAGGCCGAATACGGCTGGGTACATTGCGGACCGCCGATCAGCACGCGAAACGAATTCGGGTCGCTCAGAGGGGCCGGGCGCATCGAGTGGCCGATGAACTCGAAACCGGTTTCATAGACATCGATCAGCGTGCCGAAAGGCCGGTCGGCTGTTTCGTTCTTGGCCCGTGAATACACCAGCGAGCGCTGGGCGCGGGAAAAGGGTAGAGCGTCGCTGTCGGATTCCAGCAGGTATTGGCGAATCTCCGGACGTATGGCTTCCACTGCATAACGGATATTGCCCAGGATCGGGTAGTTGCGACGTACCGAATGCGGGGATTGCAGCAGATCGATGATACCGACCACGCTCAGTACCGCGGTCAGCAAGGTAAATGGCCAAAGCCACTCGTGGTGCCAGAACGGCAGGCTGAACAGGGTGAACAGCACGCAAGCAACGAAGACTGCATAACGACTGAGTAGCGATAGGCTCATATGGCATCCTTGGGCTGATAACGGTTCTCTACACATGCGCCCCGTCTTTTTGCTGCAGGACTGCATACATCGATGGTCGGCTGACGAGCCGTTGCATGAGAAATGTAGCAGGCAGGCGATAAATGAATAAGGGCGAAGGCCGCTGTCTTGCGGTTCTTCGCCCTTGATCGAAGATATTGTCAGTTGGCGGGGTTGGTCGGCTGGTACTGGAACGTCGGGCCTGTGAAGATTGTTGGATCAGGTATGCCGGACATCATCGCCTTGGCCTGGCCCTTGAGCGACATCATCAGGCCCATCGCCGTATTCATCCGGTTCTGGCTCGAATCGCCGTTGAACAGGGCGTGCAACGACTGGAGCAGACTGGTGTAGGTGTAGTTGAAATTGTCGTTGGCGAAGGATTGCACCGTGTTCGGCTTATAGGGGCCGGGGTCGGTAGCGACAGGGTAGACGCCCGTGGGATCGAAGTTTATCGCTGCACCGGCATAGGCATATTTATCTTCGGGTGCCGGGCCACCATCAGGGGTTGGAACCAGTTGCTTGCCTTTCTGGATCTGCATGAAACGATAGTAGTGCGCATAGCCGGGACCCACTTTTTCCAGCGGTGAAAGCGTAGTGCCTTCGCCCTGGTCAATGATGGTCTGAATGGCTTGTTTTGCCGTGGCGACATTGTGGACTACCACCGACTCTCGCATCAGATCAGGGCCGACCTGATTGGGAGAAGGATTGAGAAAGACACCGTCTCCGAGTCGTTCTATGGCGTCCATGATGTGTGTATAGAACTGCCCGATGGTCAGATCTTTTTGCGTGGCGAGCAGTTTGAAGTCGAGGGCATGTTCAGGCTCTTCGATCTGCAGGAACGTCTCTAGTTGTTTCTGCGAGAACGGAGCCAGATGCACGGTCAGGTCCGATTGCACACCGCCGGGCAATGGGCCCGGATATTTAGGAATAAAGCCCGGTGAGTCGATGACTGGCGAGCCGCCGAGGGCGTTCATCACATTGCTCGCCAAGGTCATGTGCAGCATTTCTTCGACGACCACCGAGGAAATGATGGCGGCGATTTCTGGGTTCTTGGCGGCATTGAGTGAATAGAGAGCATAGAGATAAGGCGGGATTGTCGCATGCTCCAGTTCGACGGCCTGTTGAAGTGCATCAAGCACCGCTTGTACCGTTACGGTCGGGCCTTGCAGGCCCGCAATGGTCGAAAGTTGAAGGCGGATCATGGATTACCCCCTTTGGGATTGGTTGATCAGACGGCGAGCAACCGCTGCGGCTTTGCCACCTCGGGCGGCGTTTGCCAGGGTGGCCTCTTCCTGGGGCGTGTAAGAAGTAGCTTCACTGGTCTGGAGTGCTGCTTTTGGTACTGTCCTGGTGCCTGGCAAGGGTTTGGCGAGCCAGTTCAGGATTGCCGTGCGCTTGGCGGGAGACAGGTCCCGGGTCACCGGCATCGAGTTGGCGTCTTGGATATCCAGGCTGAACGCGAGGGTCAGTAATCCGGCGGTTTTCACCACCGAATCGAAATCCGCCATGTTCAGGAAGCGCAGCATCACCGGGTAGAGGTTGGCGTATTGCTGGAAGATCGGCTGAATGTCATCCCAGGTGGGTGATGCAGGAATGGTGTAGCCGCTCCAGAGTAGAAAACTGATGAAGTCCCACTGGTTGACGGGGCCTGCGTTCATGCCCACTTCAGTGAATACCGGTCGGATGCCATAGACCTGGCCATCGATTGAGGAACTGCTGTTTTTGAAACGGCGAGGTATTCCCGGATCGTATGTGCTGAGTGACAAGACGGCTTTTCCGCTGGCGTCGGTTACTGCTGTTGAGGCGAAGTGCAGGGCGTTTTCTGGAGTCGCCACCGGCGGGGAAGCCATGACATAAGGAGGGGCGTCAGGTGTTGGTTGCAATTGTGAGGCGTCAAGCATGAATGACACTGAAATCCCTGCCAATGGCAGGCCATACTGCGTTGCGTAGACAGGGATATCGACTTTTTCGTCTGGGCTCAGACGATAGACAAATTTGTCGGCACGTATAAACGCTGCATTTGTCCATTCATTGATGATGATGCCCTGGTTGCCCGACAGGAGCAGCACATTCGTCTGGGCAGTCTGAAGCTGTTGCACCGACAGCGGTAGTACTACGATGCCTGCAGTCTTTGCATACCAGTCGGGATTGCTGGAATAGCCATCACTTCCCTGAGAGGCAATGGTTCCGAGAGGAATGATGGAGCACCCCGGACCTGTGGTTTTCAGGCTCGGCTCATAAGCGCCGAGCTGCAGATCTCCGAGATCGTTAAGGCTTGCACCCGGAGCTGTTGTAGAGATTGCATTGCCCAGGTCGAGGTAAATGCAACTTGCTTCTGTATCGATGACAGCGGCAAAGAAGTTGATACCGCCAATGGGAGTGAAGAAGTTTCCCTGAGGTGAAACCGCTGCCATGAAGTGGCGGCCAAGCACCAGATGTCGAGGCTCCTTTTCCAGATAAGGCCCTATCGTGCCTACGATTCGACCGCACATGAAGTCTGGCGATGTATTGTCCATGTTCAGGCCGTCAACATTGAACTTGATCGACAACTGTCCTGTAGCCTGGGCGGCCTGTTTCAACTGGCTCAGAAATGCAGAGTGAGAAACATCACCCCATTGCAGATTGTGCAATATCGATTGATACATCGCGCCTGCACCGATGTCTCCTGAACCCGAACCGGTTGCGCGATCCCATATATCGATGAAGGCAACAGGCAGGAATTGCCCGCTAAAAAGCGTGTCGCCGTTGAGGTCTGCGATTCGTACCTCCAGGCCCCATATTTCCGATACCAGTTGTTGTTCTGGATCGAGGTCGACCATCTTGGCGGGCACCCGACCGTTGGAGTCGGCAATGATGTAGCGCAGTACGGGATCTGACGGAGTCACTGCACCCGCCGGGGTCCAGGCTGAGTTGATGGTACAGCCCAGTAAACGGAAGGCTGCGTCCCCCTGCGGATTGAACCACCCGTTAGGCGGCTTCATATGCGGGCCTTCCAGTTTTTGATAGCTGGATTTGAACGCATCGTTGTCATAGTGGCCGGCGTCATTATTCACCGTCGACACATTGGCCTGGAATTTCCCGGAAAAGTGCAGCCTGAGGGAGTTCAGATAACTCACGTCGAATACCTCCTTGTTGCGTCCATGTTGCGAAAGGGTGTGTCCGTGCAGCGTCCTGCCAGAAAGCGTGTTCAGGTATTGAAGGGTTCGATGAGGCCGACCGGATTACCTTCCGGGTCCTTGAACATCGCGAAGCGGTAGCCATCGATTGCGGCTGGCGGCATCAATGCCGATCCACCAGCCGCAAGCGCAGCTTCAAGCACCGGCTCCAGCGCATCGACCAGCAGATAGAAGTTATGCCCTGGCTCGAAGCCGGGAATGGCGGGATCGGCCTGGCCTATCCCGCCCAGCAGCGGCGGAATGCCAGCCGGGAAGTGGATATAGGAAAAACCGCCCGTTCCGGTCTGATACTGCCAGCCGAACACTTGCCGATAGAAAGCCCTGGCTGCTGCCGAATCCCTGGCGATGATTTCAAACATCACCGCTGGATGCCGATTGGCGGCCACTTCTGTTTCTTCAAGGCTGCGCCCGGAAAAGCCGGCCAGCGTGTCGAGAAATTGCACGGTGGTATAGGGTTTGCCGTTCGACGATACGAAGCAGTGGCCGTGCTGCGCGACGAAGCCGGTGAAGAGCGGCCCGTTCACATGGGCGAGAAACGCATCCGGGCTTGCATACGTCTCGAAGAACAATACGAGCAATGGATCAGGTGGCGGTAGCGATTGCAGGCGGGCATCGGCGCCGAAGGGCGTGTGGACCAGATAGGTGAGGGTACCGGGCTCGCTGGCTTGTACGTCGAGGGCAAGTTGCATCAAGGCCTGGCGTGCTTCCATTTCCTGGCCAGGCTGGATGAACCACTGCGAAGTCAGACTGATCGGCATATTTCCTCCTTGAATATAAACAGTTAGCGTTCAGGCACGGCGATACAGAGTGCTCCACTCTTCAGATGTCTCTATATGCATACTGTTTTACGAAGGGCCGTCCAGTCACAGGCAAGCGGAAACCTGAACGTCGAGGCCGTGGCATTGCAAGTCAAAGAGTGTTCACTGCAATAAAGGCAAAATGCCAAGCAGTTGTGTTACCTATGAAAATTTCCAATGCCTGCGATTTGAAAAGGCAGTTTCAAGGTAGATGACTTCATGATTAATGCCACAGTGTTAATGAAAAATATATTTATCGAACGGGGCGCTTCGATATAAACATCATGCGGAAAAAAATAAGGAATGTTTCTCATTTTCAACAGGGTTTTATAGCTGTCTTCCCGGCGCTTATAAAGTGCATGATTATTGAGGTTGCTGTTCTCCCTGCAACGACCTGATAACTATCAAGTTGTGAGTTCAGCGTTTCAACTTTCCAATACCCACGGTTTGATATGCCGAAGCCGTTCGGCCATTGCATAGACATCTTCCCGTCCTTCCAGACTGGTCCAGCGAAGATGCTGGATCAAGGCCTGCTCCTTGGGGTTGAGCGCAACGAAGCCCAACTCATCTGCCTTGCGCATGAAGCTGTCGCGTGGTTCTGCGGGAGTGCTGGCAGCAATCACTTCCTGCAAGGCGCTTTGCAGCATCGAGACATAACCCACCAGCATCGAGGGGTTACACAGCACATCGGTCTTGTTGACGTAACCATCGAGCAGGCGCAGCGAGTCGCGGGCTTCGATCAGGCGCTCGTAAGCGGAATGAGGAAGGTCATAGTGGGTGATATCAGGCATGAGAAATCCTACTGACTTGTTATTTCATCCGCAGTCCAAGACCGATCGGTGGACGGATCCGTGCGGCTGTGAGTAGTAGGCGCTGGCGTGCCCACGGCTCGCCCTTGACTGGATGCCGTGCCGGCGGGCGTGCTTTCCTGGCTACCAGTAAGCCGGGAGACCCATCCCGGGCCGCTGATTTGGCAGAGGCGGGGCGAACCATAGCTTCAAGCGCCAGCCCGATCAAGTTCAGGGGGAGCCGGCAAAAAGCATTGATTATCATTAATGCGGGTTGATATGTTATGGTATAACAATTCTATGGCGACTTACCCGGAGACCCCCATGAAACCCGATATCCATCCTGCCTATCGCACCGTGCTGTTCCACGACACGGCTGCAGACGTGTATTTCCTGATCGGTTCCACAGTCGATACCGATCGCACGCAACAGCATACCGACGGCAATACCTATCCTTACGTGGCGCTCGACGTGTCCAGTGCCTCGCACCCGATGTACACCGGCCAGCAACGCAAGACCACCACCGAAGGCCGTATCGCCGGCTTCAACAAGCGCTTTGCAGGCTTCGGTTCCGGCAGCAAGACGGGCACCCCGTCCGCTTGATGCGTGTGCCCATTCCCCGATTCCGGGCGATCTGTGCAGGATTGTCCGGATCGGGGATTTTTTTGTCTGCTTTTCGGACATGCGACCACTGAGCCTCTGGACTAATGCCAGGCATTGCTTTTATCTTCGCGGCCTGAAAAACAGGAGTACCCGCGTTGAAAAAATCAGTCGCCATCGTTTTCGGTGGGCAATCCAGCGAGCATGAGGTTTCGTTGCAATCGGCACGCAACGTGATCAATGCGATTGATCGCCAAAGCTACGAGCTGACCTTGATCGGCATCGACAAGCTGGGCCGCTGGCTGCGGTTCGAGGAAAGCGATTACCTGCTCAATGCCAGCGATCCTGCAAAGATCAGACTGAGTACTTCAGGCAAGCTGCTGGCCCTGTTGCCTGGCAGCGCGGGCGGGCAGTTCGTCGAGGTCGAGTCGGGCGAGCCACTCAAGCGTATCGATGTCGTGTTCCCGCTGATTCACGGTGCCTACGGTGAAGACGGTTCCCTGCAAGGCCTGCTGCGCCTGCTGGCGATTCCCTTTGTCGGACCGGATGTGCTGAGTTCTGCGGCCTGCATGGATAAAGACGTGACCAAGCGCTTACTGCGCGATGCCGACATCAGCGTGGCACCGTTCGTGGTGCTGGTGCGTGGCCAGACGGCACAGTTCAGTGACGTGGCCGGGCAACTGGGGCTGCCGATGTTCGTCAAACCGGCGAGCCAGGGTTCTTCGGTGGGCGTCAGCAAAGTGACCGACGCAGCCGGTTTTGAAGCCGCTCTGGCGCTGGCCTTCCAGTTCGACCACAAAGTGCTCATCGAGCAGGGCATTGTCGGTCGTGAAGTGGAATGTGCGGTGCTGGGCAACCGCGAGCCGCAGGTCAGCGTCTGCGGCGAAGTGATCGCCAACGACGAGTTCTACGCCTACGACACCAAATACCTCAACGGCGATCAGGCACGTATCGCCATCCCTGCCGAACTTGAGCCGGAACTCGGCGAGCAGGTGCGCGAGGTTGCCTTGCAGGCCTATCGGGTTCTGGGCTGTGCCGGTCTGGCGCGTGTCGACTTCTTCGTCACCGAGGCGCGGGAGATCATCATCAACGAAGTCAACACGATCCCCGGTTTCACCTCCATCAGCATGTATCCCAAGCTCTGGCAGGCCAGCGGCCTGTCCTACGCCGGGCTGATCGATCGCTTGATCGGACTGGCACTGGAGCGTGATGATGAAGCGCGTTTGCTGAAGACGGACATCTTTGCATGAAGATCATCAGTATTGCCGCGGCCTTGCTGATTGCCCCGGACGGCCAGACCTTGCTGGTACGCAAGCGTGGCACCGAGGCTTTCATGCAGCCGGGTGGCAAGATCGAAGTTGGCGAGCCAGCGGTGAATGCGCTGGTTCGGGAGCTGGAAGAGGAACTGGGCCTGGTGATTGATCCGCAACAGGCCATTTTCCTCGGCGAGTTCAGCGCACCGGCGGCCAACGAGCCGGGTTTTGAAGTGCACTGCCAGTTGTTCGGCGTACGCACCGATGCCCAGGTCGTACCGGGTGCCGAGATCGAAGAAGTCATCTGGGTCGGGCCAGAGCAACACCCTGAACGGGTACTGGCTCCTTTGACCCGCGACCTGATCCTGCCGCTCTATCGCGAGATGCGCGAAGAGGCCTGATCCCGGTAGCGAATTCATTGGCTCTGTCTGCACTAAGCGTTGCAAGTCCTTAAGAGCACTGTGGGAGTTCGCCCGCCGGGCTGTCGCGCAGCAAACAGGTGCGGTGTGGTTGCTGATTGAGGGTTCGGCTTGAGGCCGCCTTGCGCCTTTACGGCGCGTCACTTTGGTTTCGGCCAAAGTAACCAAAGCCATTGCTCCGGGTTCGGCCCCGCCTGACGGCGGGGTTCCTTCGTTCCGACACTGATCCGGCGGTCGCCGCAATGGGCCATCCATGGCCCAGTGCGGCTAACTCTGCATCCATGCAGAGTTACCACCGGATCAGTGCCTCCACTCAGCCTTCACCAACGTCGCGTTCTACGGTGCTCTCACGATCGCGGCAAAGAGCTTTTCTGCTTTTGCTTGTGCTTTTATGAACCGAGATGGTCCAGACGCCGCCGATTGCGACGTAAGGGAAGGCCGAGTGGAGGTATTGCGCAGTGGGTTGCGAGGCAGGACGCCGAGCAAGCGCCGCAG